>Ga0209379_10002721_pt1 | contig 10571 bp, 12 predicted proteins | sample tdDd001_FD_187124 | JGI IMG/M metagenome (GOLD analysis project Ga0209379, IMG submission 187124) | Marine sediment microbial communities from the Atlantic coast under amendment with organic carbon and nitrate - tdDd00.1 (SPAdes)... | ecosystem: Environmental > Aquatic > Marine > Coastal >...
TTTGGCTCAAATAAGAACCTCAATTCTATTTCAAATTAAAAGGATTTTCAATTTTTATGTATCCTTAAAACTGCTATATTTAAAGCTTAATTGAGCAGTTTAATCAGTTTTTAGACAAACTGCCGTTAGCGAATATTATAAACCCACTATGAAAATTAAGATTGTTGAAAAGAACAAATTGCTCTCTAGTGACTATGAGATCTTCGTTCAAGGAAAACTGAAATATCATATTTCTTGGAAAGGTGCTTTTAGAATCCTAGATAATAAAGATGAGATTCAATTGACCGCTAAGAAGAAATGGAATCTTTTTCGGATCAATCCCAAATTAGAGTTAAACGATTTGACATCTTCCACAAATTGGATACTTGATTTTAAAGGAGATTTAGAATATGCTTTGATTGGAGATGAATACACAATAGATTTTTATCACCAGATTGGAAGAAAAGTCGGTTTGTTTATTAATGATACTCAAGTAGGTTATTCGGAAAAGAATAAAGTGAGTAAATTAGGTAATGACACATATGAATTAGTGATTAATAATGAACTCGACAGATTGCCAATAATTGCTGTTATTATAGCTTATAATAGTTATGTAAGTCCTAATAACAATGACACGCTTCATCATACTGATTACGGTAATTTAAATATTGAACCAAAACAAAAAATTAATTCAAACTGGACACCCAAAAAATAACATTCGCTAACAAAAAATAAAGCAAAACGGGCGTTTCAGCGATTTTGATTTGACTGTGGTTCCTTGAAAAATCGCCAAGAATTAATATATTTACAATGGTTTGGCTTAGCTGTAAATTGAAACATTATCTCGGTCTATTGCCCGTCATGCCTTATTTAAAACGTTAGCACTAATACCAATGCAGAAGGTAATATGATGACTCTTAACGACTATTACTTAGGGGATTAAATGGTCATAAAGATTAATTGACGTTTGCAATGTTGTAGCGTCAGAATAGAAAGTACACATTTAAGATAACAACTTCTGTTTTGCAAGAATAGAGGAACGAATGTCTCTTGAATTAAGAGATATTTTATCCAATCTACTAATGCATATGTCTCTAATTAATATTCTAAACGATTAATAACAATAGAATGAATAAAAAAATAAACTTTTGGTATTTTATTATTTCGATAATTGCCTTATTGCTAATATTAATCCTTGATAAATTGTTCATGGTTAAAATTGGTATAACCATATATATCATCATAATGACTTCATCAATAGTTGCACTGGGGAATTATATAGTGATTCTCTTACAAAGAAGAAATCGTGAAAGTACTAGTGCTAACAAAAGTAACCGTTGCGCATCCACATGAAATAAGATGAATAAATGATTAGAGCCTTAAAAGCTTGTCTCTTGGCAAGCTTTTAAGGCTTTGTTTTTTGCTTTATATTCTTGAATAAGTAAAATTATTGAGGTCTTAAAAAAGATCTGCAGCTTTTAAAAGGAAAATACCTTGAATTTGAATAGAAAGGCAATGGAATTTGGAAGGTCTATTATAGAAATGTATTTTTAGGCTACTTTAAGGAAGATAAATTAAGATCAAAAGAATCATCAACAAGTGGAGAGACTAGTTTCGTGTAAAGTCTACTCTTTAACTCGTGTAAAGGATGTGCCTTAACGAACATTAGTGTAAACTACAGAACAAAAAAATAACTAACTATGAGAAAGAGTATATTAATATTTGTAATTCTAGTTTTGAACTTGACTTGTTTTGCTCAATCAGAAGCTAATGTTTTGAAGATAAAAGGAAATGCAATCTTGTATCAGATTCCCGAAATTATGTATGTGAATATTCCTATTCAAGTTTCTGATTCACTTTATGAGAACTGTTCTTTTAAGCTTGCGAAGATACATAAGGAATTGAAACAGCGTTTAATCAAAAGTGGAATTAAAAAGGCAGATATAAAAACGGATGATTTAAGTGTAGGCGAGAAAACTAAATGGACTAGAGAAGGGCGAATTTCAGATGGTTTTCAAGGTTCTGTTTCAATGAAAGTTGAGATGAAATATTCTCAACAGAAGTTAAATGTAGTAATTAATACATTGAAATATGAAGCATTTAATTTTGGCTACAGTGTAGACTTTGGATTAAGCGAAGAGCAGAAATCAAAGACACTAAAAAAATCTATAGAGTTAGCAATTGATGATGCAGAAATAAAAGCACAGATAATTGCCAGGAAAATGAACATGAAACTTCTAGAAATAAAAGAAGTTAATTTTGGCTATTCAGATGGTGGTTTTGATATTCTTACTCCAGAAAGTGAAGCTGTTTTTTTGGTGATTGAGGATGAAGAGGAGTCAGATGAAACCGTTGAAATTGATATAAGTCCTAAGAAAATAAAGATAAATAAAACCGTTAATGTTATTTGGAAAACAGAAAGATAACGTGCTACAACAAAAGTAACCGTTGCGCATCCCCATTAAATAAGATGAATAAATGATTAGAGTCTTAAAAGTTTGTCAATAGGCAAGCTTTTAAGGCTTTGTTTTTTGCTTTTAGTTAGTGAAAAAGTAAAATTATTGAGGTCTTAAAAATGGACCTGTTGCTTTTAGAGGGAAAGCAGCTTGAATTTGAACATAAAGGCAATGGAATTTGGAAGGTCTATTACAGAAATGTATTTTTAGGATACTTTAATGAAAATAAATTAAGATCAAAAGAATCATCAACAAGGGGAGAGACTAGTTTCGTGTAAAGGCTAATCTTTAACTTGTGTAAAGGATGTGCCTTAACGAACATTGAAGATGATGAAATATCAAAGAATTCTTCTTGTGAAATAAAGCGATATTTGATAATAAAACCTATTGAGACATATATTATGATACAAGATAAATACCAGGAAGCAATAAAATTTGCTGGGGAGAAGCATAAAAATCAAAAAATGCCAGGAACGGAATCGAATTATTTACTTCATATATCTAATGTGGCTATGGAGGTTCTGATTGCGTATAAGGAAGAACAAAATTTTGATATCGACACAGCCATACAATTAGCCATATTACATGATACACTTGAAGATACAAATACAGAATTTGAGGAATTAAAAGTAAAGTTTGGAGAATGCATTGCTTTAGGAGTAGCAGCTTTATCTAAAAATGAAAGCTTGCCTTCAAAAACTGAACAGATGGAAGATAGTCTTGATAGAATTAACAAGTTGTCTAAGGAAGTCGGAATAGTAAAATTAGCTGATAGAATAACAAATCTACAAGAACCACCTCATTATTGGACTAACGAAAAAAAATTGACTTATCGTAGAGAAGCTGAAATAATAAATCAAGCTTTAAAAAATAAGAATAAGTACTTAAACAAAAGATTAGATTTTAAGATTTCTGACTATAAAAAATATATAAATAACGATTAACCACTGGCTACCACAATGTGTATAATTAATGGCGGGTTCTCGCATTTAATTATCGGTCCTGCCGGATAGAAATTGTCTCTGATAATCCGCCACTAAATCGCAGACTCAACGTTAAGGATAATATAATATGACCAAGAATCTATTATCAATATTGCTATTTTTTATTTTTTGCGTTAATTGCAACGCACAGATAAATTTACACATACAAGAAGTAAGTAGAGGTGAGAATTCAATTAAGTTACTCATCGCCGCAAAAAACATAAGTGAAGTTGATAGTGTTTTATTTTATGTTCCTCGTGATAAGTCAGTCTTTATGGCGCTAATAAATATAGTGTTCCAAGAAAATGAAACGGGAAAAATACATGAGTATTATCCAAGCGACGAAATATTAGATATAGACCGGTTATGGGTAAGCAAACATAATTCGGTTCTTCTCAATCCTAATTCTTCTCATATTTTTGAAGAGGAAATTGATCTAATGAGGATTGCTCCTTTCCTTAAAAAAGAAAGAAAATATTTATTGAGTGTTAATTTATCTTATGAATATGGAAATTTAGAAACTGATCTTGGACATAAAATATTCAAAGGATCTGCAAATTCAAATATTATAGAGATAACGAATTGAAAAAATACAACTCCTAACAAAAAAAAATTATCAAGTCTGTAAAGCTAAAGACATAAGATTATGAAGCTAATACCAATACTTTCATTTTTTATTTTATTTATTTCTAATGTTCATGGACAGATACGCACGATAACAGGAACTGTAATTAATGAAGACTTAGAACGAATTCCTTATGTAAGTATTTATAGTACAGATACGATAAAGATTGGGGAAGCTAATATCGATGGATATTTTGATATTTCTATAAAAGAAGAAACTAATCGGTTGATGTTTGGTTTTGTAGGAATGGAATGGTTGACTATTACGTTTGCTGACAATTGTAACAAGTTTGAAATAATAATAATGTCGGAATGGTTTTATGATTTTATATCACTTAGAAAGGCTGATAGGCTCAGAAAGAAAAGATTCGATAAACTTCCTGAACTTCGTAAAAAAGCATTTAAACAAGGAGTATTTAAATCTGACTCTCTAAATTATAGTCAGGAATTTGTGCGCTATAGTGGTTTTAAGTGAAACACTAAATAGTATTGTAAATGCTTTTAATCAACCAATAGAATTGTACAGCAATCAAGCATTCGAAAAAAAATGATAAAGTGGTATAGAAATTTAATTGATAAAGTACTGAATGAAAAACCTTATTTCGGGATAGGATATCGGGAAGGTAAATACAAAGCAATGATATTTCTTCCGCCATTGGTTTTACTGTTTGCTGTTGTAATTGGTCTGGCTGTTTTCTTTTCTAATTTCAAAACCTATCAAAGGAGTTGGCGCGCCAAAATGAATACAAACGAGATTGTAGTTCGCAGTGATTCATCAATTCAAGGGGATAGTATTAAGATTGAATGGAAAAATTCTTTTCCACCTGCAAAAGTTGTGTTTTACAATGGAGAACAGGCTGATGTAAAGATCAATAAAAGGGGATACAATTACTTTACGGTTTCTTATTTAGGACAAAAGATTGGTGCCTACGAGCAATTTAAAAGTGATTATTGGTCCTATCATAAATATGAATTTTTAATAAAAATGGATAGCAGTAATACGCCACAATCTGCACTACAAATTGAAGGGAAATATCATAAATTCAAGCTTGCTGCTGAGTAAACAAACGAACTACACATGAGAATATACCTACTACTGCTTTTTGCACTGATGCTTTTTGCTTGTAAGAATGGATCTAAAAACGAAACGGATAAGAACAGTAATAGTTTAATTGCAAGTGAAAAGTCTGGAATTGATTCTACTTTGATTAAAAAAAGGCAAGCTGATTCATTAGCAAATTTGATGTCTTTACGATCGAAATTGAAAATTAAATCTTTTGAAATAATTGAATACGGAAAGTTTCCAGGGTATTCGAAAAAGACATTGATAACTCTTGATTCGGTATTTGTTATTGAAAAACCGATTAAGAATGATTCATTGAAGGGGATTGTTTATCAGGCAAGTGATCCTTATTTATTAGCAAGTGTATCGGCTGTTATAGAAAGTAAATTTGCCGAGAATATTGTTTTCTGCGAAGAGCAATCTTATTATTCTGAAAGCAGAGGTTCATTTGTGAGGTTGAATGTTGACTTTAAAAATGGTTTAAAAACCAATTTATCATTCGAAAATTGCAAGTCGAAATCGCTTAAAGAAGTTGTAAATGTTTTAAATAGAGTCTTACCCAAAGAGAACACTATAAAATTACCATTGAAGACAATTGTTGATTTAACAATGCCACCCGATAGCTTAAAGACCTGGAAGAAATTAAAAAGTATTGCGAAATACAATGATAAGTTCAGCTTCACATTATCTGAATTTGATAAAAGTAAATTAGTTCGCTTAGACTCTACAGTATTCGGAAAGAAAATTCATGAAACCTATGCTTTAAAATCTAGTTACATTATTGCTGTAAAGCCAAATATAGGTGAGTTTTATCCTTGTGTTGTTTATGGACAGCAGTTTGATTGCGGGCAGGTTACAAATTTTATTGCCATATGTACGCTAGATTCTTTATTACAAAAAAGGGGAACATTTGATGTGATTGCCGGAGAATGGTCTGACTTTGAGGGGGATTGTCAATACAGTAGTGAGCTATCGGATTCTATCATAAACAAAAATTCATCCTATTCTTTTGATGTATCGGCTGAGGAATTAAGAAGAGATGATAACATAAAGTCTTTTGATATTAAAGAGAAGCTAGTAATTAATAGGAAGGGTGAGATTCTTACAATAGAAAAGGATACATTAAATGTTAAGTATTTCGGCAAACAATAAATTATTTCTCTGTACATACATTCAAAGTAGAAATCTGAAATATACATGGACGGTAAGGAAAAAAGATATTTAGAATTAGGTCTATCATCAGGACAAATAAAAGTTAAAATGAAAACTCCACTTTTCGGATTGGCTTTGATATTTTTTCTATTTAGCTATTTGTCTTCAGATGTTGTTAGTGAAACAAGCCTTGACAAGTTAGAAGATCAAGTAATTGAAAATCCACCCAGACATAAGGAGTATAGCGGAGGAAAGAGTGGCAGGCATTACAGTTGCAAGATAAAACTAGAGAACTCTACTCATAAATTTGTGATTGATGGGGTAGATTATCAGTATGTTAATTTTGAAGGACTTTATAGAAATATAAGGAAAGGTGATGTTGTTAGCTTACTGGTATATAAAGATGATATCTACTCGATTAAGAAAGATGGAGTTGATTATTGCAATTTAGAAGCTGCAAATGAACATCGAAAAAATAATAAAGCCTCAATAAGATGGATAGCAGGAATAGCGTCAATCTTTTTCGGATTTGGGGCAATTCTGGAAAGATTTAAAAAGGTGAGGGAATATTACAATAACAAAATTAAATTTTCATGGGGATGTCTTTCTGTTGGAGTGGTAATTATTTCATTTTTCGCTATAAACCTTTTTATTGGAGCTCGTTATGTAACCAATAAGTACGATCATGATAAATCTTACAAAGAGATTTTAAGAAAATATGAATATAGACCCAACAGTGGGTAATAAAAGACAAAATTTATGGGTGGTGATGCTCAAACTTAAAGGATAGCACAATTAATAAATATCAACAAGTCAATTAAAAATGGTTTGCTTTAATTCGTTTATCAAAACAGGTGGTGTAAATCATGAGACTTGTGCAATTGCAAACTATTGTCTGGTAGGTACATTTAAAACAGTGTAAATAATGAAATTTAGTATACTAATATTGGGGATTTTTTTAATAGTTTCTTGTCAAACACATCAACAGAAAGATTCTGATTCTTATAATGATTTAAAATCGGAAATTGATTCTATAATAATTAACAGTAGTTTTAACGGAGTAGTACTATTAACAAAAGATACTGCAAGAATATACTCCAATGCAGTTGGCTATTCTGATATAGAAAACAAGATTCCAATTAAGTTGGATGATCAGTTTGTTATTGGTTCAATTAGTAAACAAATAACTGCTGTATTAATATTGAGAGAATATGAAAACGGTAAAATTAAACTTGATGATAAAATTGATCAATATTTAAGCGATATCGACCAAACGTGGGTTAAAGAGGTAACAATTCATCAATTACTAACTCATACTCATGGTATTGTTGCTATAAATAAGCCGTTGGAATTTAAGCAGGGTTCACGTTTCCATTATTCCCAATTAGGCTATGAATTACTTGCAAATATTCTTGAAAAAGTGACTTCAAAAACATTCAATGAATTGTCAACTGAATTATTTAACAAGTATGGTTTAACACATACTTTTCATCCAGATAATAAAGAATTTAAAAATCTGGTTAAAGGATATCGAGAAACTAAAAATGGGAAGTTAAAATATTGTTCAAATAGTTTATTTAATTACGTGCCTGCAGGTTCATTTATATCAAGCGTTGAGGATTTAAACAGGTGGAATCAATATTTGCATTCTGGTAAACTTGTCAAAAAAGAAAGCTTAGAATTAATGAAGACAAAATTCGCAACAAGAATTCACCCGATTTTTGGAACCGTTGAATATGGTTATGGTTTGCTTTTTAAAGATGGAGAAGAAAACATACAAATTGGAGCATTGGGTTATGCTCCGGGCTTTGTTTCTGCTTGCTATTATTATCCTCAATCAAAACTGAATGTATCTGTTTTGCAAAACACTGCCACTAATTTAGATGATTTTAAAAAGACATTTAAAGTACATACTGAACTAATGGAATTAATTAAAAAACAAACACCCAATATTTTGAATAAGTAATGGCAGAAAATGGGGTAAATATTAAAGTTTGTATCCCGATCGAACTATGATAGGAAAGTGTCATACAGTCTGTTACTGCTTATACAATTTATGGTTGGACTCAATTGTATTTTGTTAATAGTATTTACTTGTAACTTTTCAATTGGTAGAAGCGTCGTATCCCGATAAAGAAAAAAATAATTAATGGGGAATCAAGCAAACCGAAATCTTTGGATAGATTATTTACGATCAGCAATTACTGTTTTGGTAGTTGCGCATCACTCATCTCATGCATACACAACCTTTGCAACTTTTGACAAGAAAGCTTATATCAATTCAACTCACGCTATTGTTGATATAAAAAGATGGATTGGTATGGATTTGTTTCAGAATTTTAATGATATTTTTTTTATGTCTCTTATGTTTTTGATAGGGGGATTATTCCTAATTAGGAGCATCAACAAAAAAGGAGAAACAAATTTTATAAAAGATAGATTCTATCGATTGTTTATTCCATTTCTTGTGCTGGGAACATTCTTTATGCTAATTGCTTATTTCCCTTCTTACTATGTAGCTCATAATAATGTTGACATTATTGCTTATGTGAATGATTTCTTTTGGGTAGAAAAATGGCCTGTTGGTCCACCTTGGTTTATATGGGTATTGTTTCTTTTTAATCTCTTGTTTGCATTGTTTTATAAAATAGGTGAGAAAATAGGAATATCATTTTCCATTGCAGGAAATAAACCTTTTACTTTTTTCATTATTTTGTTTTCGGTCTCTTTTCTGCTTTATGTTCCAATGGCGTATAATTTTGGGGCAGGTGCATGGGTGGGAGTTGGTCCATTTGATTTTCAGTTAAGCCGAATACTTCTGTACTTCGGATATTTTGTACTTGGTATTTTTATTGGGAAAACCGATTTTAATAAAAATATGTTTTCAACAGAATCGCGAATTGTAAAAATGTGGTGGTTTTGGTTATTGCTTTCTTTGGTGATTTATTTTATGCTGACAATAATGAGTGATCAATTAACTCAATTTGTAAAAGATAATAAGATAAGAGAGTTTAATGCCTGGATGATTTATTATACAATCTATGTATTGTCATGTACAATAAGTTGCATCGCATTTATCACAGGTTTTAGAAAGCTTATTATTGCAGAAAAACTTTGGTGGAGTTCATTGTCCGAAAATGCTTACTTGATTTATTTAATCCATTATATTTTCGTGATCTGGTGTCAATTTTTACTTATGAAGTTTAATATTCCTGCTCTTGTTAAGTTTTTAATAACTTTTACACTTGCCCTTTCATTAAGTTGGGTGTGCAGTAATATGCTAAGGAAGATAAGAGTAGTGAATAAATATTTATAATTAGGAAAGTGTCGGGTATTCATTGTAATTATTGTTTGGCTATTAGCTCTTGTTTTTCGAATGGTTTTGTAGTAAGTGTTTTTATTGGAGCTCGTTATGTAACCAATAAGTACGATCATGATAAATCCTACAAAGAGATTTTAAGAAAATATGAATATAGATCCAACAGTGGGTAACAAAAGACAAGAGCTATGGGTGGTGATGTTTAATTGGATAAAAATCAAATACAATATACACAAGTGACTTTGGTAAGGTGGTAATTGTACATTGCTCGAAGTTAAAAAAGGAAGAAAAACTAATAATACAATACTTATGAAATCAATAAAGTTGGGAAAATTAATTTTCAATAGAAAGGCTATATTTTTAATTGCCTTTTGTCTTTTTCTTAATGGCGTTTTGATTGGAGCCTTGGTTGCTTATAGTCAGGATGCTAATGTGTCAATAAATGTGATTCTGTTGCTATTTCTGATATTTTTACCTTATCTGCTTTTTTATAAGAGTATTGGAAAAAACATTACTGAAATGAATTGAAGTTGTTCGAACTTTCTGTTCTCACCCTTAATGGTTAACTCAAATAAAATTGCGATTGACTTTATTATATGTAAATTTAATCGGCTTGCTTACTTGTTGTGTTGATGAGACCATAAGCTTGATTCACAAAAGTACATTAGTAAGCCCTTTGTAGTACATAACCCGCATTAAATGATTGAAAGAATAATATTATCGATAGTGGCAATAGTAATGCTGATTCTGACAATTCAGAGGAAGGAAAGATTATCAATTGTATTGACCAGTGGGTTGACCTTGGGAATATTAATAATTTGGTTTGGAAATCTAATGCTAATACGAGTGGGAATGTTGACTTATCTGATTTCTGCTTTGTGGATAATGCTTTATGGATTAAAAAAGAAAGAGTTGCTAACATATGAGAAGTTAATCATCTCATTGACGGGATTGTTTGCAGTTATAGCTAATCTTTTTGAATTGATGCATTATCC
>Ga0209379_10002722_pt1 | contig 10569 bp, 10 predicted proteins | sample tdDd001_FD_187124 | JGI IMG/M metagenome (GOLD analysis project Ga0209379, IMG submission 187124) | Marine sediment microbial communities from the Atlantic coast under amendment with organic carbon and nitrate - tdDd00.1 (SPAdes)... | ecosystem: Environmental > Aquatic > Marine > Coastal >...
CCATACGACAGTAAGCGACTACCAGCGCCAGTTAGTGCTAAACGATTTTTGTCGCGGGAAAATAGCTTTTCCCCAATCATTTCTTCTAACTTTTTGATCTGTAAGCTGATGGCAGGTTGGGTTCGTTGCAGCTGTTCAGCACATTGTGTATAGCTACCCGTCTGTGCAATAAGTACAAACGAACGCAGAAAATCTATCGACAGGTTTTTCATTACCTTGCTTAACACCTTTATTTTAACGTTGCGTTGCTGCGTGTGAGGTTTTCGTGTCGCCATGCGCGCTTAGCTTTATAAAGAGCATTGACCTGCCTAGCGTTAAACTCACTTACGATGAGAAAACCTCAAACCCTGTTCCGTTTTCGACGCTTTACTAACGGCAAACTCGCAAACATAGCCATTTAATAAAGTTATGATGCCATATTTTTTATTAATTTTATTTATTCTTTTTGTACTCCTAGTATCAAATAAAAAATAACGACATTTAGGAGCCAGCATGAACCCTCTAAACCATCATCTTCAACAACAAGACCCAGATATCGCACAGTTTATTGCGCAAGAGAATGATCGCCAAGAGCATCACATTGAACTGATTGCATCGGAAAACTACACCAGTAAAGCCGTTATGCAGGCGCAAGGTAGTCAGCTAACTAATAAGTATGCCGAAGGCTATCCGGGCAAGCGCTATTACGGTGGCTGCGAGGCGGTAGACAAAGTAGAACAGCTTGCCATCGACAGAGCTAAAGCGCTGTTTGAGGCAGATTATGTGAATGTGCAGCCTCACTCTGGCTCTCAAGCGAATACCGCAGTTTATATGGCGTTGTTAAACCCTGGCGATACCATTCTTGGATTGAGTCTTGATCACGGTGGGCACCTGACTCACGGAGCTAAGCCAAATTTTTCAGGCAAGCTCTATAACGCCATTCAGTATGGGCTAAACACTGAAACCGGTGAAATTGACTATGCACAGGTAGAAGCTTTGGCTAACGAGCACAAGCCTAAAATGATTGTAGCAGGCTTCTCTGCTTATTCTCGCGTGGTCGACTGGCAGAGGTTCAGAGACATCGCCGATAGCGTAGGCGCGTACTTACTCGTAGATATGGCACACGTTGCAGGTCTTGTGGCAGCGGGTGTCTATCCCTCTCCAATTAACGCGGCGCATGTGGTTACTACCACTACCCACAAAACGTTACGTGGTACTCGTGGCGGGCTGATTATGTGTAAGTCTAATCCAGAGCTTGAAAAGAAATTCAACTCACTGATTTTTCCTGGTATTCAGGGCGGCCCACTTATGCACGTTATCGCAGCTAAAGCTGTTGCGTTCAAAGAAGCCATGACAGCGGAATTCAAGACTTATCAAAAGCAAGTGATCACCAATGCACGTGCTATGGCTGATGTATTTATGAAGCGTGGTTTTGATGTGGTATCTAACGGTACCGACAACCATATGTTTCTGCTAAGTCTGGTGAGCAAAGGCATGACGGGGAAAGAAGCTGACGCTATCTTAAATGGGGTGAATATTACGGTGAACAAGAACACCGTACCTAACGACCCGCAATCGCCGTTTGTAACAAGTGGGATTCGAATTGGTACCCCTGCGGTAACCTCGCGTAACTTTAGTGAAGACGATTGCGCACAACTGGCCCACTGGATTTGCGACGTGTTAAGCGCACCTGAAGACAGAGCAGTGATACAGCAGGTTAAAGACAGTGTGGCAGCGCTAACTGCGGCACGCCCCGTTTATACTAAATAACACTAGCACTATACAGAGCGAACTCGTGCGTTGCAGGTTGCTACCATTACTCGCCACACGAGTTTAGCTCGCTCATTGAACTGTACGGTTTCCACGCCCCACGCTTCTTCCATTGCATCTTGCCACACGTTGCATGTTTCTATTGTGTCGCCGTACAAGGGGGCTAACGATAAGCTAATGCGTAGCGATTCCAACCATTCTCTAAATAGCGGGTCGTGATGACCTGATTCACGCATTTGAGAAAGCTGTAGCGATGCTTGCTGCTTTATACTTTGCAGCCTTTTATAAATTTCACGAGGGTCGTCTTGCTGACCTAGAAGATGAAGCTCTCGCTCAATGTCATAAGCGTTATGCCACTGGATAGTTTGAGGCGCCTCTTCTGAGCACCCCAAAATAGCCACACATAGCATGCCGAGCAGCAAGAAATTCTTGCCTATATATGGTAGAGATGAAAAGGATGTAATTGCCACACGCACCAAGCCGCGAACTCCTCAAACGATGTCATCTTCAGTATAGAAGAGTATTGCGCTTAGGCTCACATACGTGCGCGTAATTAAACTAATTTACTATGGTGGACCTTAACGCGTAATTCGAGGAGCCGAACTAACGCAAGGAAGGGGTTAGCTAAACCACTTCCACCAAATAAACACGAGTAGAAAGCCAAACAGATAGGCCAACCCTAAATAGCTAAGCAGTTTCACTACAACATTGGGTGCAGCATCTTCATGAAGCTTTGTCTGTGCAACCAGCTTATGATTAAGCCATGCAAACATGGGGGTAGTAACAAAAGCCAATGTCATTGCAAAACCTAGCATTGCCAGTAACGCTGATTTGAAGAACAGCGCTATGATAAAGCTTGCCACAGCCATAAATAGCAGTACTGGCGTAACCAGCGTATTTCGTGCGTTTTTACCCTTATTAAAAAGTAGCGCTATCGCTTCAGCAACGACTCTCGCGTAGCCGTCGTATACAGTTAACGCCGAACCAAAAATACACAAAAATGCCACCAACGCGATAAGCCAATGCGCCCACTGCCCTATGGTTGATGAGTACATACTAATAAGCTGATGAGAAAAGCCGATACCGCTGGCACTTAATTCTGTACCACTGCCATATAAAATTAGTGCTCCTAAACCCAGAAACAGCAATGCAAGTAACACGGTAACAGCATAACCTAAATTGAAATCAAAAAGTGCTGACTTCGGCGTTACCGCTTGGCTTTTGCATTGGCGCTTTAGCCAAAGCGAAGTAATGGACGAGATTTCGATAGGCGCAGGCATCCACCCCATTGTAACTACTAAGAAGCCTAATGTTGCAAGTGTCCAAGGCGAAGGCGGTGCCACGGCAGGTGCTGGGGAAGCAGAATAATTGCTCAGCGCCACCACGAATACGGCAACCGTTGCCACCACAAGTACGCCCATTATGCCTTTGGCGATATTGTCTAACCCTTCAAAATGCCCAGCTAGTAGAATGATTAAAATGAGCGCCAACACCACTGACGCCGACAGCGTTATAGCGATATTAAAAGGAATAAAGTAAGACAATAAGCTTGCAGCAAACAGCAACAGTGCAGCCGCGTTCACCACTGACGCAATAGTGTTTAAGCCTAAGGCAATAGCCAAATACCGTTTACCCATTTCTAGGTAGCCTTGCTGCAACGTTTGTTTGGTACTAATGGTGTAACTAACACCTGCCCTAAAAAATGGATATTTGAGGAGATTAACGACAAGGATCAGCAGCGCTAACTGCCAACCAAATTTAGCCCCAGCTTGGGTTGATGCCACGAGGTGACTGCCGCCCACCGCCGCTGTTGCCATTAGTACGCCCGGGCCGAGTAACTTTAATAATGCAATACAACGGGCAAAGAACGATGTTTCAGCTGAATACGACAAGGCAACCTCTAGATGGGCATTTCAAAATAGCCCTCAACCATATCAGGTATATTATGAACAGAAAAGAGAGTACGCGCTCATCTGCAAGGCTAGCCATGTAAGCGACCAAACCTAGGTTTACTTATGCAATTTATTCTGCATTTTTAAGAAGATAACAAGATCGGAAAAGAGATTCGGGTTGAGATAATTCCCGTACCTAAACCCGAAAACACTAATTAACGTCTATCGAAATTCACTTTTTTCTGCGGATGCTGGTAATAACCTTCCTTAAGCAGACGTTTAAAGCGGGTTAGCTTTCCATCTAGCGTTAGCTCCTCAAGCCCCTTGTTGAACAATGACAAAATAAGCTGACTATCGCTTTGTCCTTTGGGAACTAGCAGATGGGTGGTCACAGTAGAGATGAACGGCTTAATAGGCATTACATCTCTGCGGTCGCCGCTATTGAAGTCACGCTGCAGCAAATACCAACCGGTAAGTTCATCAATGGGGAAAACGTCAATTTTTCCGTCAATCAGCGCCTGTAGATTTTCTTTGTCGGTGGCACTTTCCACAACGTTATTGCCATTTTTAATGTAAGCGGCAAGCTCGTCATTGTATAAATAGCCCTCTGTCACGCCCATTTTTAAGTCTTTTAGGTCGCTTAGTTCAGCCCATGTATCGGGCCCTTTTTCAGCATTAACGTAAAACACCAAGCTTTCCGCACTAATAGGGTTACTGTGGAAAAACTCACTTTCTCGGGCCCGCACAAAGTTGCCGTATGAGATGGCGTCATACTCGCCTTTAAGGGTGGCTTCTAGCGCCTCTTCCCAAGGTAAGGATACAAACTCAACAATAACGCCTGTCTCTAAAAAGGCATCGGCAATAATATGGTTAATGTAGCCGTCGTGCTGCATATCAGTAGAGGTGTAAGGGGCGTACTCTGTGGTGGCTATTCGCAGTTTCATCCACGCATGGGCAAAACTTTGCATTGGTATTAGCGCTAGAATGAATGTCGCTATCAGTAGTAATCGCATGTCAAAGTCCTGTTAGTAATTAGAAGTAAATGCCAAGGTTAATGTTCAGGCGGTGGGTGGTCTCTTGTCTTCCACCTAAATCCAGCCCAACGCCAGGCCCACTTGAAAACCACATATTCTTGCCTTGAATACTATCTACATATACAAACAATTTATCCCAGCCAAAACTACAGCCATTTACCCACTGCGATGAATTTTTTCCTTCACTCCCCTCACCTTTAGCAACGCTGTACTCTGAGTAGCAAGTTAGTGATTCGATGTGAGTAAATTTGTAAGGCACGGAATACACTAGGTTAGCTGAATAGGTTTTGCCATCTGCGGCGGCTAGGAATGGAAAGGTGAAAGAGGATAGCGCAATGCGATCGTCTGCCTGCCCCTCTGGTGCAGCTAAGTCGTATTCGTAATCGATGTATTGTAATTCAAACTTAACGTCACCCTGGGTATGACGCATGTGAACCGCGTACGCGCTCATATCGCCATCATCTAAGGTATCTAAGTTTAAGATGTTTCCGTATTGATAAGACACACCAATGTCGGTGGTGCCACCGCGAATGAAGTTAGCCGTGTAGTTTGCGCGTAAATTATATTGACCGTCTTCTTTATTTCGGTACTCACCGTCGTCGGCTACATCAAATGAATAACGCCCGAACTCAGCTGCATCGTTGTACTCATCATTCATGAAGTAGGCAGCTTGGAAATCCCAATTTCCCCAGTCGTGATTTATCTTCACCCCGGCATCATAGTCGTCCTCGAAACCAAGGTAATAATTCACTGAAAACCAAAAGCTGTTACTTGCAAAGGGCTGTAAACCAAATGGCGTTTGAGTTATGCCTGCAGTTATCTGGGTAAGCTCGTCGTAATGATAAGTAAGTTCAGCGAATCGGACTGTGTCAAAGTCGGTGTTTTCATACCAACGATATTCTGCTTTATAGCTAAATTGGTCTGACTCACCGGATACGCCTAGTTTGAATGATTCAAACTCGAAGCCATCCCTGAACTCGGGAATTTGCCAGTCTTGGTGTCCATAATTAACCCTAACGTGTCCGCTCAAATTGAAAGGGAGTTCATCAGCATTTGCCGTGCTCATGGTACACGTAGCTATTGAAACCAAAGAAAATGCGGATAGTAGCTTGTTCATTACTGTTCCTGTATTCAATTTTTGGTGGGCACCCTTTGCGAAATTTCGCCTCTAATAAAGCAAAGGGCGTTATATCGCTTCGGTGAATCGCGCACCAAAATAAATCCTTCAGTACTAACAATACTGGGCAAACCTTACAAAAAGATCATTTGTTAAGTACAAACTTATATGCTTCAGCAGAATGCGTTCAAATACGCGCCAATAGCACTCAGTAAAACACGGCGTGTAATGAAACCACTTAACGGCTCAACGATTAACATCAGCTGACAATTCGTATTTCAGCACTGGCAGCTTTTAGGTAGTATTCACCGCTTTCTGACATACTTTTTTAATTGAACTGGATTTTATGACCCAACATCTTTCCGCCATTACATTTTTTGTCGACGATTACGACCGCGCTATTGAATACTTCACCACGGTATTAAATTTCACATTAACCGAAGACAAAGTGACGGGCGAAGATTCGCGCTTTGTATTAGTAACGCCACCCAACAGCTCTGCTAGCTTGCTATTAGCACAGGCGAAAAACGCCACCGAAAAGGCGCTTATAGGTAACCAAGCAGCAGACAAAGTCTTTTTAATATTAAATACCGATAACTTCTGGCGCGACTTTGACACTATGAAAAGCAAAGGGGTGACATTTTTAGAAGACCCTAGAGAAGAAGTGTATGGTACGGTAGCCATATTTAAAGATTCGTTCGGCAATAAGTGGGATTTGATCCAAACAGCCTAAATCCGCTTTATATAAGTGCGCCCTGCCGCCGCAATTAATCAGGTTACAGGGTTCAATCGCACGAGTTAAAGATGTAGAGGAGAAGTGAAACGTGCAAGCCATGAAACGATCCATTATTGCAGATGTCGTTGCAATAGCGGCGATAGCACTATTGATCACGATAACGTTTTACTGGATTGAAGCGAGACGAGAGGTCATCATTCTTTGCGATAACTTCACACCTAGGGTGTCTAAAAAAAGCGTAGAGCGCCAGTTGGATACTGCCAACTTACTGCTTTGGGATACTGAGTTTGTCGCAAATGGCAGCAAGATTGAAGCATATAGCCCTCTGCATTTAGGTATTATGAAATGCAGCGTAGAATTTAATAAGCAAGACATCGTTGTTTTCTCCGTTGTTGAGTAGCATCTTCCTAGCAAAAGGTTTTTCATTTACCGGTTAAATGAACCACCTTGGTGCAACGTTTACATTGACGCAACACCCTATTCACTGGTGCGCTAAAAGTCGTAAAGGCAAACTTACCTTCTGCCAATTATCGCGGTCAGTTAACTTTTCATCTCGCTGTAACCGACTGTGTTGTAAACGTATAATTACGCTGTGTCTTCTTAACGCAAACTTTTTCCTATGCAAAAAACAAAACACAGTGTCATCGAGGATGTTTTCGCCCTGATAAGCGCCGGCTTGTTTGTTGCTTTTGGCGTATATTTATTTCAGTCTCAAGATTTAATGGTAGGCGGCGCGGCAGGTTTAGCGCTGCTGGGAACTTATGCCGTGGATATGGATTTCGGCGTGTTATTCTTCTTGATTAACTTACCGTTCTACACGCTGGCGTGGACGCAAATTAGCAAGCGTTTCACGATCAACACTTTTATTTCTGTGACAACGGTCTCTGTACTAACTGAGCAAATTCCTGCGTTTGTAGATATTAGCCACGTGAACCCTATCTTCGCTGCAGTTTTTGGCGGTATTTTGATTGGGGTGGGTATGCTAATGATGTTTCGCCATAGTTCTAGCCTTGGCGGCGTGGGCATCATGGCATTCTACTTACAGCAGCGCTTCAATATCAGAGCAGGCACTTTCCAGTTAACAGTAGATAGCTGCATTTTACTTAGCGCTTTACTTTTCATTGAGTGGCCCTTGGTACTTATCTCTATTTTAGCGGCGTTCTGTTTGAATATGGTTATTTCTTTGAACCATAGACCAGAACGATATTTTCCAGGAGAGGGCGAAGCTGCATCAAAAAAAGATGAAGTGAAACGAGCAGAAAACCAACCTGACAGCGCGCTAGACAACAACTTAAATAGCGCCTTAGACAGCGAGCTTCGCGCACAAAACGGCTAATTTAAACGTTTCCTACTTTTTGCGATGCAACAAATGGAAAGCCCGGTTAGGTACAACCTAACCGGGCTTTCTTGTATCTCTTATTTGTATCCCTAGACGCCTACAACAAACCTATTGCTTCTTCTGAACAGGCCTTGACGGTCGACTTACTACTCCACGATTCACTCTTGGACGAGAAAACGAAGTACGCATACAAACCTCACTTATGAGTTGTTGCTCAGTACAGTTGGAGGCGAAACATTCACCGCAATCCCGCAACCAAGCCAACACAGTATAGGCTTAAATTAGGGGTAAAAGTCTCATTCTTTTGATGAATAGTGCTTCATTAAAAGTTATATAGTGTTGGCAGCCATTGAAAACTAAAGATATTTTACAATGCGAGGTACCCGTTGAGATACGCGGGTCATTAATTCGTAGTCGATGGTGTCTGCATTATCTGCCACTTCCTGAATTGAGATGTTCTGTCCCCACAGCTCAACTTCATCGCCCACAGCTACGTTGTCGATATGGGTAACATCTATGGTGATCATGTCCATAGAGACCCGGCCAGCCAAGTAGGCACGCTTACCTCGAATCATTACGGGCGTACCGTTTTTACAGTGTCTTGGATAGCCATCGGCGTAGCCAATGCCTACGGTTGCAATTTTGCTTGGCTGGCTTGCTACCCAAGTTTGACCGTACCCAATGCCTTCGCCAGCCGTTACTGTTCTAACAGCGAGTACACTAGAGCGAAGTGTCATGGCTGGGTAGATTTCAACATCAACATTTTGCGATGTAGATACGGCGCCGCCATACACACCTACGCCTAAACGGTTCCAGGCATTTCGACTAGCAGGCCAATTAACTGTAGCGGGAGAGTTAGCTACGCTGGTCGGTAATCCTAACTTATCAACAACTTGCGTAAATGCCGCCAATTGCGATTTGGTAAAACTATTTTCAACATCGTCTGCACAAGCAAAATGGGTAGCAATTACCGTTTGTTCGCTCAATAAGTGGCGATACCTATTAGTAATACTTTCAATATCAGAAAGAGCAAAACCCAAACGGTGCATACCGCTGTCTACTTTAAGCCAAATGTGCGGGCGTTTTTGTTCAGGACACTGCTCTAACCAAGCAAGCTGTTCTTCGCAATGCATTACCAATATGCAATTGTGCTGAAAAGCCATTTGGCATTCTTTTGCCTGATGCGCGCCTTCCAACACAACTATAGGCGCGCTAATTCCTGCGTCGCGAAGCGCAATGGCCTCTTCGATAATCGCCACAGCAAAACGCGAAGATACATGCTGAAGAATACGCGCAACGTTTACTGCTCCATGACCATAGGCATCAGCTTTTACCACCGCCATTGACTGACTTGATGGCGCTAAAGCAGCAAGGGCTTTGAAGTTATGTAGAAGTGCGTCAGCATGAATGATAGCTTGCGTTTGTCGGCTCACAGAAAAACACGTTCCTTAAATGTTTAATGGTATGAACATAGAAAGACAAAGTGTACCACGATAAGTGCATTTGGGGCCCGGGATTAATATTGAAAAAGCTACCGTCTAGCGCGTGGTTTCTTATACCATAAAATACCGTTATGCTTTGCGCATCCTGGTTATCACAATTTCGTTGCCTCAAGGTTTTTCATGTCTTCGCACAATTCATCTACTTCAAAGTCGCCATCAGATATTCATACTGACACAAAAGCCGCGGGTAAAAAGCCCACCGTTAATGAGTTAGCCCAGTCACTAAATAAAATTGTGTCAGAGGGCAGAAACCCAGATACCTTGGATATAGACACGCTTACTACCGAAGGCATTCTTACACGTATTAACAACGAAGATGCAAAAGTTGCAAACGCAGTTGCCCAGCAAATACCACAAATAGCAAAGGCGGTGGATGCAGCAACGAATAGCATAAAAAGCGGTGGTAGACTTATTTATGTAGGCGCGGGAACTAGCGGCAGGCTGGGTATTTTAGATGCGGTTGAATGCAGACCTACATTTAGCGTACCTGATGAACTTGTCGTTGGCGTGATAGCAGGCGGAGAAAAAGCCATTCAGCACGCCGTAGAAGGCGCTGAAGATGACTTTGACGCAGGGCGTACTGATCTTGAAAACCTTGCCCTTCACAAAAACGATACGGTAGTTGGCATTTCAGCAAGTGGTCGTACGCCCTATGTAAGTGGGGCACTGGAATATGCCCATTCGCTGGGCTGCTTTACGGGGGCAATAGCGTGCAGCCCTAACGCCGCTATTTTCACACATGCTGATGTAGCCATATGCCCTATTGTTGGTCCAGAAGCGCTGACCGGCAGTACGCGCATGAAGTCGGGCACTGCACAAAAGCTAGTTTTGAATATGATTAGCACCAGCACCATGATTAGGTTAGGAAAAACCTATCAAAACTTAATGGTAGACGTCAACGCCACCAATGAAAAACTAAAAGCCCGTGCTCTTCGCATTGTTATGCAGGCTACCGAATGTAGTGAAGACGTTGCTTTAGCCGCGCTTAGGGCGTGCAACAACAAAGCGAAAGTGGCTATTTTGATGGTATTAACAGGGCAAACTGCCGAGCAGGCCGCCGCTCAGCTAGACGCTAACGGTGGGTATTTACGCACTGCGGTAAACGAAAGCAAATAATTACGGTGTATTACTATTTTGAAAGTTGTCAGCCCAGTAAAAACAGATAAAACTTTTAGACGCGCTATACCTAGGGCGTGTTTT
>Ga0209379_10002723_pt1 | contig 10569 bp, 9 predicted proteins | sample tdDd001_FD_187124 | JGI IMG/M metagenome (GOLD analysis project Ga0209379, IMG submission 187124) | Marine sediment microbial communities from the Atlantic coast under amendment with organic carbon and nitrate - tdDd00.1 (SPAdes)... | ecosystem: Environmental > Aquatic > Marine > Coastal >...
CAGTATCATTAGAAGTTTAGGTAAAGAGGACATTGATGTTATCGCGATGGATTATAGTCATAACAATACTTATGGTGCTTCTTCCAAATATTTAAAAGAACAACTGATTGTACCTCATTATAGGGATGAAGATGAGTTACTGGTATATTTAATTGAGTACGGTAAGAAGCAGTCATTAAAACCGGTTCTTTTTCCAACGGCAGATGCATATGTTGCTTTTATGGATAAACACTTAGATGTGTTAAAAAAATACTACTTGATCCCCATGACAGAACAAGGTTTATGGACAAAAGTTATGGACAAGGCTGGTTTAAAAGAATTGGCTGACAAACATCATGTTAAAATACCAGAAACTATGAGTTCTGACGCTATTGATTGGAGTAACTTTGATGACTTAATTGGTTATCCTTGTTTATTGAAACCGACTGATTCACCTGGCTTTGTAAAGCATTATCGTAAAAAGATGTTTATTTGCAATGATAGAGAGTCCTTGTTAAAAGCAATAGAAAAGACTCAGAGTGATGGGTTTTCAATGATTGTTCAAAGAAAAATTATAGGACCGGATTCAAATGTCTGTACATATGATTGTTATTTGAATCAAAAGAGTCAAGTGACACATAGTATGACTTGTCAGAAAATAAGACAATTCCCAATCAATTATGGGGCTTCGTCGTATACTTTACAAAGACACATAGAGGTATTACATCAAATCGGACAACGATTTTTAGAAGCCGTCGGATTCAAAGGTTTTGCTGAAATCGAGTTTAAAAGAGATGATAGGAATAATGAGTACTATCTGATAGAGGTTAATACGAGAACAACCACACTTAACTGTTTATTAGATAGAGCAGGCATTAACTTTCCTTTAGTGGCTTATAAAGAGTTAATCGGTGAAGCGCTTCCAAATAAAATTTTTAAGAAATCTACAAACTATACCTTTAGATATCATATTGAAGATTTAATATCTATTGTGGACTATTTTAAAACACATCAGTTGACTCTAGGGGATTATTTCAAGAATATGAGGTATAAAACTATCTATGCCATATGGTCATTTGACGATCCAAAGCCTTATTTTACTTACATGAAAAATAAATTGTTACGGAAACGAAATAAAATGTGAAAATTTTAGTATTTTTCAGTATTATTTCGAACAAGTATGTTATAATTGTTACAAAGATGTCATAGACATTCTATTAGATACTTTTATCTAAGTTAACCCTAATCGACGGAAACCTGAGGACCTCTTCAGGTTTTTTGTCATTTAAAGAATTTGTAATATCAAAGGACTACAATCGAATGTATGTTTGTGTTAGAATGTAAGAAAGAGAATGGAGAGTATATGTTAGATTATATAAAAGGATATGTTGAATATATAGATGAAGACTATATCGTTGTAGAATCCAATGATATTGGTTATAAAATAAAAACTTCTTTAACAACGATAGGGGACTTATCTCATCATGGTGAGAAAGTCTGTATTTTTACAGAAATGGTTGTTAGAGAAGACAGTATCACATTGTGTGGTTTTAGTTCTAAAAATGAGTTGAAAATGTTTAGGCTGTTAACTTCAATTAGCGGGGTTGGAACAAAAGTAGGAATCGCAATTTTGTCTTCAATACCGTATACTAGTCTTTATACCATCTTAATTTCAGGTGATGTAAAAGCATTAACACAGGCAAACGGTGTTGGTAAGAAGACAGCAGAACGTATTATATTGGAACTAAAAGATAAAGTAAAGAAAGTAATGCATATTTCAATTGATCATGGTGAAGTTATTCAAGAGGCTTTGGATATGGATCATACAGCATTTGAAGATGCAAAAGCAGGTTTGTTATCATTAGGGTATACTCATACTGAAATTAATGATGCGGTCTCAGGTATTGAGACACAGAATCTGACGACTGAAGACATAATAAAATTAGCATTAAAAAACCTAATGAATAGATAGGAGTTTCCATGAATCATTTTGATGGATTTGAAGATTTAGAAACAGATCGTTTTGTTACACCAGAATTGAAAGAAAATGAACATATGATAGATAAAACCCTTAGACCACAAAGTCTAGACGACTATGTTGGTCAAGACAAACAAAAAGAAAAATTAAAGATTTTTATAGAAGCAGCAAAGATGCGTCATGAACCTTTAGATCATGTTTTACTGTATGGTCCTCCAGGACTGGGTAAAACAACATTATCCAATATTATTGCCAATGAAATGAATGTTAATATCAAAGTGACTTCGGGACCTGCGATTGAAAGACCCGGAGACTTGGCAGCTATATTGAATAGTCTAAGTGAAAATGATGTTTTATTTATCGATGAGATACATCGACTCAATAGGACGGTAGAAGAAGTGTTGTATCCTGCGATGGAAGACTTTACTTTGGATATTATGATTGGTAAAGGTCCTGGTGCTAGATCGGTACGTGTAGATTTACCTAAGTTTACTTTGATTGGCGCTACCACAAGAGCAGGACAACTGACCTCTCCATTAAGAGATCGTTTTGGCGTGATTTGCAAACTGGAACTTTACAATACAGACGAGTTAACTCAAATTGTTAAACGTTCGGCTGATATTATGAATGTTGAAATCAATGGTAATGCGACGAATGAAATCTCTAGACGTTCTAGAGGCACCCCAAGAATTGTAAACCGTTTACTAAAACGAGTAAGAGATTATGCTCAAGTAGTAGGTGATGGTGTTATTACAGATGATCTTGCTAATAAAGCTTTAGATTTACTTGAAGTTGATAAACTGGGTTTAGATGGTGTGGATAGAAAAATAGTATTAACCATTATGGATAAATTTAGTGGTGGTCCTGTAGGATTAGATACACTTGCAGCGTCGACTGGTGAAGAAAAAATAACCATTGAAGATGTTTATGAACCATACCTATTACAGTTGGGTTTCTTAAATAGAACACCTCGTGGTAGGGTTCTAACAAAGCATGCTTATGAACATTTCAATATGGTATACTTATTTGAAGAACGCAATCAATAGGGGGTTATATGAAAAAAACACGTAGAATAGTTATATTTTCATTGATTCTTAGTCTTATTTTTTCTATAATAGGATTTGCTGAAACAAATGAGATTAATATAATAAAAATTGGATTGCAGTATACTGCAGCTGATAACAATACAATTAAACCATTGGTACCAATAAAAGGCAATACAGCTTTTGAACTTGGTGAGCTTGTTAATGATCAATATGTAACATTGGTACAATTACCACAGATTACTCAGTTTTCATTTGATAAAGACAATGGTTATCATGCAGTTGTTGGTCCGTATGCGACTTATGAAGAAGCATATGCTTTAATCGGACAAGTAACCGGTGGTTTTGTTGTTAAATCAGAAAATTACTATGTATATAGTACATCTTCTGATCAGAGTACTGCTCAGGCTGAAACAACTCGTTTAGCGAGTGGTGGTTATCCCGCTGTATTAAACACGCCAAATGCAAATTTAGTTGTTATAAAAAACGGTAATTTCTTATTAGGCTTCGATTCATCTGTTGGTGATTATATTATGGCGCCAATTGGAGCAGGACTAAAAAACTCATACAGTTATTTTGGTGATGTGCCTTATCGAGGTGGTTTTGGTGCTAAAAGAGTTAATACCAATGATATTACATTAATCAATTATATTCAGATGGATGAATACTTATATGGTGTTGTACCATGTGAAATGAACAAGAGTTGGCCTGTTGAAGCATTAAAGGCACAGGCGATAGTTGCTAGAAATTTTGCAGTTGTAAATATTAATAAATTCAGTCACTATGGCTTTAATCTTGATGATACGACAAATTCACAAGTGTATGGTGGTTACAAGTGGGAAGGTCCACTTTCAAATCAAGCGGTTGATGAAACACGTGGTTTGACACTAAAACATGAAACGACTTTAGTTAATGCATTTTATCATTCAAATAGTGGTGGATTTACGGAAAATAGTGAAAATGTATACACAGCACCATTACCTTATATAAAAGGCGTTTATGATCCGTTCTCAATCGGAGCACCGAATGATACCTGGTCACTTGAATACTCTAAATCATTTATTGAAAACAGACTTATAGAGTTAGGTTATAATATTGGTTCTTTGAAGAACTTTTATGTTTCGGAATATACAGATCAAAATAGAGTTTACAAAGCAATCTTTATTGGCACCAACGATCATGCGATACTTTCAAAACAAGATATAAGAAAAGCTTTTGGATACAATGAAATAAAGAGCACACTATTAAAAGTGGTACCAGATAATTCACTTGTTGTAACAGATGGTACTGAATTTATAGAGAAAAGCCCTACTACTTTAACTGTTATATCTGGAGATGGAACGGTTTCAACAGTATCGAGTGATGTGTATGTTTCAGATGGGAACAAGACATCCAAAATACCTAATGTCGCTAGCAAATACGTTATTAATGGTAAAGGTTGGGGACATGGTCTTGGTATGAGTCAATGGGGTGCAAAGAATATGGCTGAACAAGGGTTTGAATTTGAACAAATATTAACCTTTTATTATACAGATACACATATAGAATAGGAGTTACGATGCGAACAAAGGATTTTTATTTTGATTTACCAGAATCACAAATCGCACAAATACCTTTGGAACAACGTGATCAATCAAAGCTAATGTACTTAGATAAAAAAAATGGTGCTATTAAGCACCATATTTTTTCTGATGTGATTGATCTCTTAAGTCCAGGGGATTGTTTGGTTTTAAACAATACTCGTGTTTTACCTGCGAGAATATTTGGTGTGAAAGACACAGGAGCAACAGTAGAATTTTTATTATTGAAACAAGTTGAAAAAGATGCTTGGGAATGTTTGGTTAAGCCCGGCAGAAAAGCAAAAGTAGGAGCAGTCTTTGTTTTTGGTGAAGGCTTAATGAGCTGTGAGGTTATAGACATCACAGATGAAGGTTCTAGAATTGTTAAGTTTTCTTATGAAGGTGTATTTGAAAATGTTTTAGAACAAGTTGGTACTATGCCGCTACCGCCATATATTACTGAAGAACTTGAGGATCAAGAACGTTACCAAACTGTATTTTCTAAACACAATGGATCGGCTGCTGCACCAACCGCTGGATTACATTTTACAGATGAGTTGATGCAAAAGATTTTAGACAAAGGTATTAAAATTGCTTATGTGACACTTCATGTAGGTTTAGGTACTTTTAGACCTGTTAAAGTAGATGATGTACTTGAACATAAAATGCATTCGGAATACTATATGGTTGATGATGAAAATGCAGCGATTATCAATGAAACAAAAACTTCTGGTGGTAGAGTTATTTCTGTTGGAACAACATCTACAAGAACACTTGAAAGTGTGATGCAAAAATATGGAGAAGTAAAAGAGTGTTCAGGTTGGACAGAAATCTTTATTTATCCAGGATATGAGTTTAAAATAATTGATGGTTTGATTACCAATTTTCATTTACCAGAATCGACATTGATTATGTTGGTAAGTGCATTATCTACAAAAGAATATGTTTTAAATGCATATGAAGTTGCAGTCAATGAAAAGTATAGATTTTTTAGTTTTGGCGATGCCATGATATTATTATAGGAGGTCATATGGCGATTAGATATGAACTGATAAAAGAATGTAAACAATCGGGTGCAAGATTGGGTAAACTGCATACACCAAGAGGTGTTATCAATACACCTATATTTATGCCTGTGGGCACAGCAGCAACTGTTAAAGCAATGACTCCGGAAGAATTAAAAGATATGGATGCGGAAATTATTCTGTCTAATACATATCATTTATATTTACGTCCTGGCCATGAGCTTATTGAAAGAGCTGGTGGGCTTCATAAATTTATGAACTGGGATAGACCTATCTTAACGGATAGTGGTGGATTCCAAGTTTTCAGTTTAGGGGATTTAAGAAAAATTACTGAAGAAGGTGTTGAGTTCAGATCACACATTGACGGTAGTAAACATTTCCTTTCACCTGAAAAGGCAACTGAAATTCAAAATGCATTAGGGTCAGATATTATGATGGCATTCGATGAATGTGCACCATATCCAGCGGAGCATGATTATGTAAAGAAGTCACTTGAAAGAACAACTAGATGGGCTAAGAGATGTAAAGACGCTCATAAGAACCCTGATACACAGGCGTTGTTTGGAATTGTTCAAGGTGGTATGTACAAAGACTTAAGAGAACAAAGTGTTAAAGAATTATTAGAGTTAGATTTCCCTGGTTACTCTGTGGGTGGATTAAGTGTTGGTGAGCCAAAGGAGTTGATGAACGAAGTACTTGACTATACAGTGCCTCTTCTTCCAAAAGACAAGCCAAGATACTTGATGGGTGTTGGTAGCCCTGATGCGCTTATTGATGGTGTTATTCGTGGTATTGATATGTTTGATTGTGTGTTACCAACTAGAATTGCTAGAAATGGTACATGTATGACATCACAAGGTAAAGTCGTAATCAAAAATGCTAAATACTATGATGATTTTACACCGCTTGATCCTGAGTGTGGGTGTTATACTTGTAAAAATTACACGAAATCTTATTTAAGACATTTATATAAAGGAAATGAAATTTTATCATCTAGACTTCTAACAACACATAACTTGTATTTCTTAATCAACTTGATGAAAGATGTACGTCAAGCAATTATGGATGATAGACTATTAGACTTTAGAGAAGAGTTCTTTTTGAAATATTATGGTAAGTAGTTTATAAACATTTAATGAAATGAGGGCTTTGTTTTAGACAATAAACATTGTTGAAACACCTTTTATTTGGTAATATAAAGTAGGAATAAAATCTTATGTTTAGATTTTGAGTATTAAAGGAGGCAATAATGGGTTTTAATTTAGCGCTATTAACAGGTGCAACTTCGTCGGCGGCAGGTTTGATGTCATTCTTACCTACAATGCTATTGTTTGCAGTGTTGCTTTATTTTATGATTTACAGACCTCAAAAGAAGAGACAGCAAAACGCTCAAAGCTTATTAAATTCACTTACAGTAGGTGACAAGGTTCAAACTATTGGTGGATTTATCGGTGAGATCTTAGTAATGGAAGATGATGAATTTGTAATTTTATCAGAAGAGACTAAGTTGAGAATTAAGAAAAATGCTGTTGCAATTCGTGTGAATCCTGTGACTGAAACAGTAACAGAAAGTGCACCAGTTGTTGATGATGAGGATGAAGATTTCAAAATTGATGATTTTGAAATATAAATTGCTCGCAGAGTTTTCTGCGAGTTGTTTTATGCTTTAAATTTGTATCTTAATATGATATAATTTTATGAGCAAAGAGTAGGGAGGTGTAGTATGAAACATATTAAAACATTAAATAAGGGCTCTTTAAAAGAAACTGCTTCTCATGCAGGATGTGGTGAGTGTCAAACTTCTTGTCAATCAGCATGTAAGACATCTTGTACAGTAGCAAATCAAGAATGTGAGAATAAATAATCAAATATTAGCTAATGGTGCTTTTAATACTATTAGCTGATTTTTTTGGTTTTAGAAGAGGTGAAGTAATGATACACAAATTTAAGAAAAATGGTGTTTACGTTGTTTTAGATGTAAATAGTGGCGCAGTACATGTTGTGGATGAAATGGTTTATGATATTTTAGATCACTATCCAGAACAAGACAAAACTACGGCAGTTGAACATCTAAAATCGAAATACAATTCAGAGGAATTGACTCAAGCAATTGATGAAATCCAATATCTAATTGATGAGGAGCAACTTTTTTCTAAAGATACTTATATCAAGAACTTGGAATTCAAGAATAGAAAACCTGTAATCAAAGCAATGTGTTTACACATCGCTCATGATTGTAATATCAGATGTAAGTATTGTTTTGCATCTCAAGGTGATTTTGAGGGTGATAGAAGTTTAATGAGTTTAGAAGTTGGTAAAAAGGCTCTTAAATTCTTAGTAGATAATTCAGGTAATAGAAAAAACTTAGAAGTTGACTTCTTTGGTGGTGAGCCACTGATGAACTTTGAAGTAGTAAAAGATTTAGTAACTTATGGTCGTTCTTTAGAAGCAGAAAACAATAAACTGTTCAGATTTACAATTACAACTAATGGTGTGTTATTGGATGATGCAAAAATTGATTATATCAACGAGCACATGGACAATGTTGTACTGAGTATTGATGGTAGACCAAAAGTAAATGATTTAATGAGATACACAAAAAACGGTGCTGGTACTTATGATATTATTGTACCTAAATTCAAGAAGTTAATTGAAAAACGTGGTGACAAGAACTACTATGTCCGTGGTACGTTTACTAAGTTCAATATAGATTTCGCTAAAGATGTTGTACATATGGCGGATCTTGGATTCAAGAATACTTCAGTTGAGCCAGTTGTTGCTAGTCCTGAAAATGACTATGCATTACAAGATCGTGATTTAGAAACTATCTGTGCACAATACGACGAATTGGCTGAAGAGATGATTGCCAGACGTGGTAAAGAGAATGATTTCTCATTCTTCCACTTTACAGTAGATTTATCTCAAGGACCTTGTATTGTAAAAAGACTTTCAGGGTGTGGTGCTGGATCGGAGTATGTTGCAATAACACCAGAAGGAGATATCTATCCTTGTCATCAATTTGTTGGCGATGAAGATTTCAAAATCGGTAGTTTGATGGATGGAACATATAACAATCATTTAAGTCATGAATTTAAAGAAGCACATGTTTACAATAAAGAAAAGTGTAAAGAGTGTTGGGCGAAATTCTATTGTAGTGGCGGGTGTCATGCCAATGCATACAATTTTAATAATGATATCAACATTCCTTATGATTTAGGATGTGAAATGGAGAAGAAGAGATTAGAAGCTTCTTTATACATTCAAGCTAAATTAATGGAGGACTAAATGATTCTTAACTATGAGAACAATAAACCTAATATAGACAAAGACTGTTTTATTTCTGAAACTTCAACTGTAATAGGCAAAGTGACTTTAGGAAGTGAATCAAGTGTTTGGTACGGTGCAGTTTTACGTGGTGATGTGAATACGATTACAATCGGTAAGAGAACCAACGTACAGGACAATGCAACAGTTCATGTTGCAGGGAAGTTTTCGACAACAATAGGTGACGATGTAACCATCGGGCATAATGCAATCGTACATGGTTGTACCATTGGTAACAGGGTACTTGTAGGTATGGGTGCAATAGTTTTAGACGGTGCGGTTATAGAAGATGATGTGATTATAGGTGCTGGTGCATTAATACCACCAGGAAAAGTTATACCATCAAAATCTTTGGTCGTTGGATCGCCTGGGAAAGTAGTAAAAACTATAAATGAAGAAGCGGTAGAAGGTTTGCTGGAATCAGCAAGAATCTACGTTAAAGAAGCTTCTTTACATAAAAAAATATAAGTGATATTGGAGGGGTTAAGATGAAGTCAAAAAAGTTAATATCATTAATTCTAATCTTAGCATTAGTTGGATTGATGGTATATACTGCATTCTTCGGATTAGGAACGGATACTGTTGGAGTTGAATCAGTAGCAGATTCTATGAAACTAGGTTTGGATATTCAAGGTGGAGTTGTTTTAGAATATGAAGCAGTTACCGATCTAGAAGGCGAAGAGCTTAGAAAAGAATTGGATGGAACAAAAGCGGTTATGAGTACTCGTATTGATAGTAAAGGTTTAATGGAGCCAAAAGTTACTGTTAATTATGATAAAAAACGTATCCGTGTAGAAATGCCTGGCGTATCGGATGTAAATGAAGCAGCTGAGTTTATTGGAACAACTGCTAAATTAACATTCCATAAGGTTGCTGAAGGTGAAGAAATTAGTGGAGTAGATGTTAAAGAAGGTCTTGTAACGATTGATTCATTTGAAGGTGTTGAAATCATGGACGGTGGAAGCATCAAAAATTCTGGAAGCAGATTTTCACAAACAACTAGCTATGTTGGATATGTTGTAGATTTGGAATTAGACAATGATGGTGCGAAAGCATTTGAAGAAACAACTCTTGAGTTTGTTAAAAGAGAGTCTGGTGAAGGTCAAATTGCGATTGCTGTAGATGGTACTGTTATTTCAGCTCCATCAGCTAATATTGTTATCAGTTCTGGTGAATGTTATATCACTAACATGACACAAGAAGATGCCATTGATTTATCACTTCAAATCAAATCAGGTGCTTTACCACTTGAACTTATAGAAGTACAATCTTCTTTAATTGGACCTACATTGGGTCAAGATGCTTTAGAATCAAGTATAAATGCGGCTAAGATTGGTTTCTTATTAGTTATCATCTTTATGATTGCTTACTATAGAGTACCAGGTATGATTGCATCAGTTGCACTTATCTTATATTCAACAATTATATTATTTACAATGATTGGTTTACAAGCTACTCTAACTCTTCCTGGTGTTGCAGGTATTGTTTTAGGTGTTGGTATGGCAGTTGATGCAAATGTTGTAATCTTCGAAAGATTAAAAGAAGAACTTAGAAACGGAAAAACTGTAAGAGCTTCTATTAAATCTGGATTCAAACGTGCTATGAGAACAATCATGGATGCAAATATCACAACTTTAATTGCAGCAATTGTACTTTATAGT
>Ga0209379_10002724_pt1 | contig 10567 bp, 6 predicted proteins | sample tdDd001_FD_187124 | JGI IMG/M metagenome (GOLD analysis project Ga0209379, IMG submission 187124) | Marine sediment microbial communities from the Atlantic coast under amendment with organic carbon and nitrate - tdDd00.1 (SPAdes)... | ecosystem: Environmental > Aquatic > Marine > Coastal >...
ACATCATCACAATGACCGGTATAGGGCTGTTCCATTAAGGGGTTGTCGTAGTGGCTCTTGGCCACTTTGTTGAGAGAGGCTATTCGTTTTTTGAGTAAAGACGAGCACGTGATCTGAGCAATCATCAATGGAATGACTACTCCCAACATAACTGATGCCGAAAATGCACCTAAAGCGAAAGCAATGAGGGCGGCTAGCTGTACAAACGTTAGTCCAAAGGATAGGTTCATCCATTCTATACGCCTTACAGATACCGCTCCTTTTCTCAGTCGAGCATAAAGTGAATAAGCGCGGGAGATCTGCTCATCTGTTGGTTGCGTCCTGACTGACTGGTATTCAAAAACCTTTCCATCTTTATCCATGATGGGGGTCACAAAAGCAGACACCCAATAATGGCCAGAATTCTTACACTTATTCTTTACCAGCCCCATCCAGCTTTTACCAGATTGAATGTATTCCCATAGCTGACCAAAGGCCGCCTTTGGCATGTCACCATGACGAATGACATTATGCGGCTCACCTCGTAGCTCTTCTTCTCTGTAGCCTGCAACTTGGCAAAAGTCTTCATTACAATAAGTGATATGACTATCAGGAGTCGTTGTTGATATTAGGCTGTCGTGATCTGAAAACCTTACTCTTTCGTCTGCCATATTCCCCTCTTTATTATTTATCTATTTGTAATGATTAATGTCTAGCTATCTGAGTTTAAGAGCCATTATTTGCATGGCAAAACGTACAATATCAGACAAAGGTGACAACATCTTGATAAAAATCATTAAGTTGATAAATCCAATATGCTTAATACGAATTAGATAAGGCGTCTTTTATCGCTTTAGAGAGTAAGTCAGCATCGATAGCTAGTCGTTGTATTTGGGCGTCAGCCTTCCATTGTCCGGCTTTCTCTAACAGCGTTTCCTTCAGGTTTTGACCGTTAGGTATATCACCCGCCCGCTTGTCCAGCTCTTTGACAATATTCGAGTCACTCTCTGTCAGTTTATCGAAGGCTTTGCCGATTCCTGTTTCATGGTTAGATGCATATAAAAACCGAATGATAAATACCCCTAAATTGATTTTTTGCAAGATGTTCTGAAGCTTTTTGTGTTATCGCAAGGTTAAGTGTGACATTCTAGGGCGTTCAATCATATACAAAAATAAGTGCTAGCTAGTAACTAGTCCAGCAGGACATTTTCGTCTCAACACACAACATTAAATCCAGGGATAAACTTTGAATTTTCTATCGAATTTAAAAGTCAAAACTCGGTTGGCCATCGGTTTTGGTACTCTACTGAGCTTGATGATGTTACTCACAGTGTTAGGCATTCAGAAGGTCAACTTTATCGACCAAACATTATCTGAAATGACCGACATCAACTCTGTGAAACAGCGTTATGCCATCAATTATCGTGGCAGCGTGCATGACCGTGCGATTGCTGTCCGTGATATTGCAATTGCGCGTACACCGCAAGAAATTGCTTCGCTAGAACAGGAAATACAGCGTCTAGAAAGCTTCTATAGCGAATCTGAAAGCAACATGAAGCAAATGATTTCGCAAGAGGTGTTCTTTTCAAGTGAAGAGATGAGCATCCTCGGTAAAATCGACAAAATTCAAGCTCACACACTACCGCTCATTCAAAAAATCATCACCGATAAAAAGAACGGTAACGTGATGACAGAGACGGTACTAGACGAGGCTCGTCCTGCATTTATCGAATGGTTGAATGTGATCAATGAGTTTATCGACTATCAAGAAGCCTTAAACCAAGAGCTAACACCAGAAGCGCGTATGGTAGCTGGCGGGTTCCAAGAGCTGATGCTGTGGCTTAGCATTTTTGCCCTAGCGATTTCGGTACTGATTGGCGTGATCATTGAGCGCAGTTTTCAATCCTCTTTGGGCGGCGAACCTTTCGAAGCCGAGCAAGCCATCAAGGCGATGGCACAGGGCGATCTGACTTACAAAGATCAGCAGCGTCCACTTGGCAGCATCTTGCACTCCCTAACTGATATGTGCGCCAAGCTCATACAAATTGTCCGCAATATTATTACCGCATCTAAAAACCTCTCCTTGCAGGTAAATGAGGTTTCAGTAGGCTCTTCTCAAGTACTGGAAGCTGCTCACCAGCAAGCGACTTTAACCCAAGAGACTGCGAACAAACTGGATGACATGCGCCACAGCATCGATCAAGTCTCTCAAATTGCCAGCCTCACAGAGAACAACTCGGCGATGACCGCTGAGAATGCCGTTCAAGGCCGGGAATTAGTCTCGATTGCGGCTCAGGAAATGGAGAAAATCGCTGTCACTGTCGATGGTACTGTCGAGCAAATTAAACAGTTAGAGTCACGAACTCAAGAAATCGGTGGCATTATTAATGTTATTAGCGGCATATCAGAACAAACCAACCTGCTTGCCCTAAATGCTGCCATTGAAGCTGCCCGCGCTGGCGAGTCGGGACGCGGTTTTGCCGTCGTTGCCGATGAAGTGCGCCAACTGGCCCAGAGGACAAACGAAGCAACCTCGCAAATTGAATCTATGATTGCCGAAGTTCAATCGGAAACGGCTGCCAGCGTCACGGCGATGGAGACCACTCAGCCACAAGTCGAAAACGGTAAACAGCAAACCACCAAAGCAACCGATCTACTTGCCAGTATCGAGCAACAAGCATCAGATTCATTAACCAGTATCCGTGAAGTTGCCAAAGCAACTGCAGAGCAAGTAAATGTTGTCAGTGATATCGCTGATGCAATGGATCAAGTCTCGTCGATGTCTACAGATTCGATTGCCTCTATGCAAAGCAATGAGAAAGCGGTCAACTCTTTGAATCAGCTAGCCACAGAACTAAAAGAAGAAGTCAGTTACTTCAAGGTTGATTAAGCATTTTAAGCGAACAGATTTAGTATGAACTAATAACAACTCGCAAATCCCAGCCAAATACGATTGGTTGGGATTTTATATTTTTATTGAGTCATCAAAATCGAACGAACAGTTTTTGCTGTGTGAGCTAGACATACCACTTCACATCAGCCTAATCAAAAGTACTTCTGTCCAGCGACGTATTACATCGAAATAACGTAACACGCCTTTGCCGTTAAGAAACTCAGTTCAATTTGGAGCCTATAATTTCATCAGAATTTGCCCAACTCTTCCTAATGCTAGGCCGGAATCGGTCAGTGCTCACACTATGGACTTCCGCTCAATCATATAATCACAAGTATTATAGTTTTCCGTGTCACCGGGTTTCAGGGGCATCGTTTATATGGAGATACTTATGATCAGTCCTGACTGGGTAATGGTATTAAAAATATTCACAGCCTGCTTTACTGGCTTGATAGGTATTTACGCGATATTTGGTGACTTTGTTAAGAAAAATGGCCGAGGTCTGAAAACTAACGGTATTATTTCTTTAGCCTTGATTTTTGCCTCGGTTATTACTTCTCTGATTATAGAGTTTTATGAAGCGAAAGAGCAGGCTGTAAAGGAGGCAAAAACCGCTCAAAACTGGGAAAAAATAAGCAAACAAATGAATCAGTCTATTGTCAATCAAACCAACGTAGTTTCCGGTCAGACGGATGTGCTTAAGGAGCAGGCCAGATTAATAGACAGAATCCAAATGAATATGTTTCCACTAAAACCAATTACGGTTCAGATAAAAATCAATTTTGGTAAATTTCCAGATAAGATGGAAAACTACAAAATCAAATGGGATGAATTCCTTACAGATGAGCTGGGTAAAGGCTATGTTTACGATGACCCGAATTTTCCACTTAACAACAACAGTAGCACTCTTGACGTAATAGAATATCAAAGAGTTAAAACGAATATTTCAAACGTAAAACTAGTTTACAACCAGTATGTTTCTGAAGGAGATGTACCGGAGTTTTTCTCACACTTAGAAGTCTCAAACGGTGCTGAGTTGTTAAAAGATATAAAAACAGGCAGGCACTTTATTCATGATTCAGCAACGGAGAAGTTAAAACACTATAAAAAACTGAACCATGAATATAAGCTTTATATCGCAGATTACACAGGAGATATCAGCAAAGAATCGTTCGGTGAAAAAGTTCCTGAACTTATTAAAAATTCCGGTTTAGTATACAAGTTCAGTAACAACAGCAAGATCAATAGCAGGAACAATAGCTACATATTTGAATACTATCCCTATGACAAAAATCTGGAAATCCGCGCATCTTATTCCGGCCTGACTCCAAAAACGAACCAAGGGAGTATAGTGTCGATGTTTGATCTAATAGGAAAAGTCGCCATCATCGAAACTCCATTTACAGAAAAAATGCGTTATTACAGCACCAGTATTTTATTTAATGACAGCAACCGAAGGATGGATATCAGCTCGTTTGGAAACAAACCCTTTTACGTTGATTTATACAACAAACACAACTCTGATGAGGAAGACCGTATTTTTTTTGCTGGCAGAATATCAGGTAAGGATATGGGACTAAAAGCATTTAATGATGAACTAAAGTAAAAATGTCAACCAATATAGCTAACTACATCAAATCCCAACCAAGCACTATTGGCTGGAATTTTTATTAGCATTACGTCAAAATCGGTCTGATAAGTTTAGCTGTATGAATTGACCATACGAGTGCACACTCAGCATCATCATAGATATTTCTGAACAGAAACAAGCTGTAGATTTTAACTTAACTTGCTCGTATCAGATTAATAATATTATCTTAAAGTCATAGTAGCTAGCTCCTAAGCTTAAAGGCTAGAAGCAACTAACTTCTGTAGTTAAGTAGCTTTCGAGATATAAACTGCTTATTTTATAGAACTATATACAACTAGCAAACGCATTAACCCCTGGATTTTCGGGTATTGAGTTGAGTTACATCAAACAGCGTTTATAAAAAGGAAGCTCCTAACGAAGCCTCCTTTAATTAGTTATTTCGATAACCAGTTCAATTCCTTGCGAATGATACTGTGCTCTGCAGTTTGCGATTTCAACCTACGAATATCAACTTTGAGCTTAGATATACTAGTAGAAAAGGTTACGCAGTTTTTGTACTTTTTGACGATCTCACTAGCTGCTAGCCTAGAGAAACCATAATCTTGGAGCTCTACTTCTTTAGCATCCATCGTTCCATACTCCAAAGCAGGAGCTAAGTTACAACCTGAGTTAGATTCCCCATGAATAGACTTTGTTAGTTGATAGAAATGTGAGCAGCTACTTTCAAGAACAAATGTCACTTCATTTTCAATACAAGCAATTGTCTCAATGATCTTTTGGTTTAGGTGAATAGGATTATTTTTATCAAAAGGAACCCATTTGTATGACTCTGGGTCTCTAACTGACTTCCCATACTTTATTCCGTTTGCAACAATCGCAGACAAAGGAGATGCCATAAGCCATGAGTAGACTACGTTTATCAATTGTTGGAGCGAATCAGGTGTTTTTCTAAGTTTATAAACCTTGTTGATAATAACAATATATTCAGTTACGTCTTCTCTCGAATATGAGCGAAGAATATTTTTAGAGTTCCTAGCAAACTTAAGAGCAATCGCTTGTTGGTCGCTATCAAAGTTGTGATTACTTGCAAACGCAACAGGATCAATATCAGTGATATCTTTCCGTTTCAAATGTTCTAGTGAGGCATCAATGATGCGCTTTCTTATATCTTCTTTGAAACCGCGCAAAAGGCTTCCATACTCACCAACTTTATAAAGGTTTATAACCTCAGATAAAATAAGGCTACTAATCTCAACGATATTCTTATCTGGAGATTTAGTTTTCCCGCTCAAATAATTTATTATTTTAACATGCTTAGTGAGCAGAGATGAGAATCCATCATCTATATCTATAGTTTTACTCTCTTTAGCTCGTTTTTCCACTATATCCCAATTTTCACTAGACTCTCCAATACAAACAATATTACCTGAAAGTTCATTTCTATATCTACCAGCACGTCCAGCTAAGTTCCAAAAGTCTAAATTGCACTTTTCCGCATTGTTAACAGTTGATTTGTTGAAAGGATAAATAAAAACATTCTGTGTTGGTAGATTCACACCTTCTAATAAAGTAGAAGTACAAAACACGTATTTAATTTTCTTTCTAGAATATAAGTCTTCGATACGTTTTCTAATAAAAACAGGTAAAGAACCATTATGCAAAGCAATACCATACTTAAGGTACTTAGCTAATATAAAGTCCTTATGTACAAAATCTGCTATAAATTCAGATTCCCTTATTAACTCTTCATCTTGTGTCTTTGCCAGCAAACCGTTACTAACCATGTAGCTGATAAACTCACCACATTTTTTCACGCATTCTATTTTACTTGAAATAAAGACTAAATTTGAGTGCGATGACTGTCCCGTTGAAGCGATTAAGTCAAAACTATTTCGATAACGTCTATCTGGCTTAAACTTATAAGTATCCTTAGTGATACTGTCAAAGTATTTAAACTCACCACTGTCAAGGTTGGAGAAGTACAGATTCTGTGTCACCGGGCTTTCCCTTACAACTAAACTCTTAGACTGTTCATTCAGATCAAACGTCTTAAAGAACATTTCTGGGTTTGATATCACAGGGCTAGAAAAAACCAATTTAGCATTAGGGTAGTAATCAATTGTCCTTCTAATAACTTTAAAAAGTGTAATAGATCTCCTACTCTTATTATCTGCTAATTTATGTGCTTCATCAACAAACAACACATCAATATTTTCATTAGAATAATTTTTTTCAAAAAGAAAACTGTTGTATCGTTCTTGCGTAAATATTAAGATATTTTTCTCATCTTTAGAAAATCCAGAAACTGACTTAGTTACATTTATATTATCAATATTTCTTTGTGACAATAGCTGCCTAATGTCTATCAAGTACTCTTCCAACAGCGCTTTTGTCGGAAGAATAAAAACTATGTTTTTAACCTTTTTTGCAAGATCTATCGCTGTATTTTTTAATAAGAAAGATTTACCCAGAGATGTTGGCCCTGAAAAACTAAAGTGTAAATTTTTCAAGATAGATTGATAAATTTCAAATTGTGCATTTGTAAATATATCATCAGTTAAACCTATTTGTTGATTCATCTTTCTATAATTACTAGAAAGCTCAACGCTAACGGGTAAGCTTAATGCGTTGTCAACAAACTTCTCTTCAGCAGAGAAAAGCCCAAACTTACTTAGCACTGATTTTACAACTAACTGACAGTTTTTTTCGTGGTTGTAAAGCTCGTATAAAGAAGAGATTAACTTCAAAGAAAGACTTCTATGAAAGCTATCTTTTGAATTTGACAGAAAATCAGAATATTTTAATAACTTTTTATATTCCGCGTTAGATATAGGGTTAGTTGATTCACTATTAAACCTATTTTTCGATGTTGTTAGGAATAGTTTTTCATAACTGAGTTCAAAGTCGTCACTATTCGCTATGCGGTCACATATGTAATCTACAGCGCTAACACTCATTTCAGTAACTCCTCTACAAGCTCCGTCAATTCATTACACTTATTCATTGGCAGTACATAAAGATTTACGTTTAGCTCTTGTTGAATTAAATCGATAGTTGACTGTTCAATGTTGTCGATAGCTTGTTGTACCAATGACTCAATCTGACCTTCTATCGCACTATTCTTAGATACACCACAGCACTGTAAATCCATACAGTGCATTATAGATAAATTCCGTATAAAGTCATCATTGTTCCCAAACAAAACTTCATATAGCGCTTCACATTCTTCTGGCGAGTACTTTATATTCAAGAATGCCCTTTCAGATATCAACGACGCATCAAAAGCATAATGATTCAAGTGGTACAACATTTGTCCAAGAGTGTAGTTCAACTGCTCACTCAGGTTACCTTCTCCACCATAGCTAGAAACTATAAACTCAGCGCCGCTATCAGAGTCATTCAAGAGATGTACATGATGATAATGAGTATGATCAATGTAAGTCGAATATATATGTGGGGCGTTCATCATAGATTCGACTATTCGACTAGCAAGGAGTTTATACGCAGGCTGCAGTTTCTTCTTCTGTTCCAATACTCTCAGGGCTGACACCGTAAGCATCGACTTGTTGTCTGTGTTATGCCCTAAAATGGCTTCAAACTCACTGGTAAGCGATTTAGCTATAGGGTTTAAGTTAAAGTACGGAAACCCTTTTTTGCTCGGTATTAGAATGGATAGTTTCAGTTTATCGTTGACGGAAACTGTCGAGATGGTTTTAAAGTGATTTTTGAAATTGGTATCTAAACTGATTTTGCAACGTTGCTTAGGAAAAATTGTAGAGCCAAAAAACTCATGCATTTCTTCAAAATCAATGCTCTGAAGTACGTCACCAAGCAAGTCGTTCGATTCTTCATTTGTCGTAATCACAGAATAAGCAACAGGTATGTCGATATCATTTCTATTAATCACTATTGAACCTGACATCCCTACCAGATCCTCACTTTTTTCAACTAACTCTGTTATTGCATTACTTTCTATATTGAAATAACACTCTTCCCCTTCAATCTCTGGGTTGTTCAATAATAGTCTAGATGGATCCGTTGAATCCGATTTATAACCAAAAGCAGCTAAAGCACTCTCATTATCTTTCAATTTACCGATCTTTAACGGTGTGGAGCTTTTTTCTTCAACCTGAATAATAGCTATATCGTTATTAGGGAAAGCGTATACTTTTGAATAAGTTAGGCTAACTCCTCTTTTTTTGTGCAGTGTCACTGACGATAAATCCAATTTCACATCACACGACTTGCAACAGTCTAACTCTCCATCGTTATAAGGTACACAATCATCCGCTTTCTGGCATACACCGTGCTTAGAAGCGATGACATAAGAACTATCATCGGTTCCTGATTTAAAGTGATACCCACTGGACTCGGAAACCGTAGTTTTAATTTTTACAGCGTTTTTTCTACTCATAACACTACCCTGTTAATGCCTTCTTTTGGGCAGGTCACTGTTACGGGATAACCACATTGCGAGCAATCAGTAAAAACATCTCTTAGTTGGTCATTGTCAGAGCTAAGATGAAACTTAGCATTCGAATCAAACGCCACTATCCTACTGATTGTTTTATTATTCGGATGTCCATGATGAGACTTATCAGCACATAAAATGTACTCGGTTTTGCCTAATAGTTCCAAGAGCTCTTTGTTCGTATTCTTATGACTTCCGTGGTGTGACAACTTGACCACATTGAACACTTGGTCACTAAGCCGTTTTTTCTTTAATGCAGCAATAACGTCCGAAGGATGACTGTCTCCTAGGAAAATTGAACGTACACCTTCGAACTCCAGTATTAATGAAATACTTGATTTATTGGTTATCGATGAATCTTCTACAAATCGATCTGTACTCATTTTAATTTCTTCTAAACACTCTTGGATACGTGGCTCAAAAGTCTTTTTACCAGCTATTTTCTTGTTCTTCTTCTCTGCTTTGTCATGTAGTTTTGACAGAATTGAATCATTAGGTGTTAGAGGTGTAAATGTCACCTCATTTAGTACTACAGGCAAATCCTCAAATTGAAAAGTGCCTACCTTAATACTCTGATCATTTAGTAGTTTATGTAGCTGTCTATCTTGACGAAAAGAGATCTTCTTGGTATTAGGTTTATGCTTAATAATTTTGGGTAATAAGTCTAAGCTATTAAAAATAAAAGACTTAATGTATATACCACTATCGATTATATACTTGAACCCACCTATATGATCGTCGTCATTATGTGTAACTACCGCTACATCAATAGAACGACCTTGTAAAAGGTTAGTAAGTCGTTCAATCAAAGCTCTACGGATTTTTAATGATTTCGGACCGGAGTCAATAAGGATTAAAGTGTCTTCGCACGTCACGAGTAAACAGTCACCATACCCGGCATCAAGTATATCGATTTGCATATATTCATTCAGTTACCTAAGTCCAGACGGAGATTATCAAAGGTTAAGCTTTAGGTAAATGTTGCTATGCAATAACTAGCAACTATTGCAAACAGATAGTTAGAGAAAGTAATTTCTCTGGCTTTCTACTTTAACGCTTGTTCGAATCTTCTTATCATGAGAGATGCACTACCAATAAAATACGAGACGAACTCGTTTTTCACTAACTAATTTAGTGCAAAAACGAGCTAATTCAACCTGTCAGCTCTAGTCGAAACTGACAGGTTGATTCCAGGCTAATTCAATAACCAAATCACAAAAGCTAATCGTTATATCTCGGCGTCAGCCGCTCAGCACTTTCGCTTTTATAAGTCAGGTACTGCGCATCGAAATAATCATTCAGGGCGCCCATCGCTTGATGGAAGTTTTCCTTATTGTGTTCAGCCTTCCATTGTCCGGCTTTCTCTAATAGCGCTTCCTTCAAGTTCTGCCCGTTTGGTATATCACCCGCTCGCTTATCCAGCTCTTTGGCAATATTCGAATCACTATCAGTCAGTTTATCGAGGGCTTTGCCAATTCCTGTTTCATGGTGAGATGCATATTGATCCCACAGTGCAGGTTGCTGGCCGTTTTGCCAACCATTGAACTTTGTTTGCAGATAAGTCAGTGTGTTGTCACTGATCCACTCGGCGAGGTGATTGTTGCTGCTGTGAGTGATACCAGCGCCCACCTTA
>Ga0209379_10002729_pt1 | contig 10558 bp, 8 predicted proteins | sample tdDd001_FD_187124 | JGI IMG/M metagenome (GOLD analysis project Ga0209379, IMG submission 187124) | Marine sediment microbial communities from the Atlantic coast under amendment with organic carbon and nitrate - tdDd00.1 (SPAdes)... | ecosystem: Environmental > Aquatic > Marine > Coastal >...
GACTTCACAATTTGGGTACGTCTGGCAATGGTTGATGATTATCAATTTTGCTGTGGCAGTGCTTATCGCTGTAACCCGATACGGTAAGATACGTATGGGCAAGCAAGCGAAACCAACTATCGGTACTTTCCGCTGGTTGGCTATGATTATGTGCACCTTACTTGCCGGTGGCGGGGTTTTTTGGTCTGCCGCAGAACCTATTTATCACTTTATGACACCCCCACCGAGCTTTCCTGATGTGGCTGGTTCTACTGTTGAGGCAGTAACTCCGGCGCTGAGCCAGAGCTTTTTGCACTGGGGCTTTTTGGCTTGGGCGGTGTTAGGCACACTTGCAACGATTGTTCTAATGTATGCTCACCATCAGGGTGGCGTAAAACTGCGTCCGAGAGCACTGTTGTACCCGCTACTGGGTGATCGATTAGAGAATCATTGGTTTGGCTCTGTTATTGATGCCTGCTCAATTATTGCGGTCGCTGCCGGTACGATTGGTCCGATTGGATTTCTGGCCTCACAGTTGGGGTATAGCCTTGAGTCTGTGATGGGGATAGAAAACACAGTCTCTAGCCAATTAGGTATTTTGGCTGTAGTGGTGGCGGTTTATTCCGTTTCTGCCTTTACGGGAATGGATAAAGGGCTGCAGTGGCTAAGTCGGCTGAATGTAGTGGGTGCTTTTGCATTGCTACTGGTTATGCTGGTGTTTGGGCCGACTCAGTTTATCTTTGAGCATTTTGGTTCGGCATTTGCACTGTATTTGGAGCAGTTGCCGGAAATGAGCCTGAATGCCGAGGTGCCAGAGTGGAATTCATGGTGGACATGGTTCTTCTGGGGTTGGTTTATTGGTTTTGCTCCAATGATGGCTATTTTCATTGCGCGTATTTCCGAAGGCCGCAGCATCCGAGAACTGATCCTGACTGTTGCAATTGGTGCACCTATCGTGACTAACTTCTGGTTTACCGTTCTGGGTGGTACCGGTATTTTCTTTGAGCTTCAGTCTCCGGGAAGTATCTCCGGACCGCTTAATGCCGCTGGTCTTCCTGCTGTACTGTTAGCCTCATTATCCCAGCTTCCATTCAGTGACTTGCTGGTTCCTGCGTTCTTGGTGTTGACCACGACATTTGTGGTGACAACAGGGGACTCGATGGCATATTCAATCTCAATGGTTGTGTCGGGAGATAACGAGCCGAAGAAATCTCAGCGTCTATTCTGGGCGATTGTGATGGGCTGCGTGGCTGCAGTATTGCTTGTAGCCGGAGATGGCGGGTTGAATGCATTGCAATCATTCATTGTGATCACTGCCGTCCCTGTATCCTTGCTGGTTGCGGTAACGTTAATTACGGGACCGATAGCCGTGATGAGAATGCAGGTACATGAAAAAAAGAAAGCCCAAGTTTGGCAGCCGGAATGTGCAAGCTCAACTATCTAAGCTGAGATGACATTCTAATTAGAAAAAACACTCCCTCGGGAGTGTTTTTTTTTTGGTTTTTTTACGTTTCGATGATTAACGCCTAGGTGTTAATATCGCAATAACGTTGGCTTGATATAAGCCAGTGTTATTGTGATTAACCTTGCTTCTGTCTTCGTTTCTGGGCTTGGGCAGATCGACAGAGCTTATTAAACACGCGATCCTTGGTACGCCTTTCGGCCAGTGTAGCCCCATTTCGTGCCTGTTCCCGATTCAGCTTATGGAAGTTGAGCAAACGGCGTTCTTCAAGTGTGCCTGATTCTATAGCTGTACGTACGGCACAACCGGGCTCTTGATCATGCTGGCAATCTGAAAAACGGCATTGCTCTGCAAGCAGGCCAATATCGGCAAAGGTGACTTCAAGCCCTTGTTCACAGTCAGCAAGCTGTAGTTCTCGCATTCCAGGCGTATCGAGGAGCAAGCCGCCTACAGGCATGATATGTAGCGAGCGCGACGTAGTGGTATGGCGACCTTTACTGTCATCCTCACGGATTGTTCCGGTCTGCTGAACCTCAACACTTTGAAGGGCATTGATTAACGTCGACTTACCTGCACCAGACGACCCCATGAAAGCCACTGTTTTACCAGTACGGCACCATGATTCAAGTACAGCAGTACTGTTGGTATCTAGGCCGTTAACCGCTTCGACGATCAGCATAGGATCGATGCTCTGAACCTGCTGAACATAATCCATAGGCTCATCACAACAGTCAGCTTTTGTCAGCACAATAACAGGTTCAACTCCAGCTTCGTTTACCATGGCCAAATAGCGTTCGATACGGTTTAGGTTAAAGTCACTGTTCAACGAGCAGACAATGAAGACGGTGTCGATATTGGCGGCAATGAGTTGAGACTGTACTTTGCTACCCGCTGCTTTTCGGCTGAATTCAGAACTGCGATCCAGAACTCGAACGAATTGATTTTCATCAGACAGCAGTAACCAGTCTCCAACAGTCATTGTCGGCATATTGGCAGATATCTTCACGTGAAGTTCGCCTTGTTCCGTCATGATTGTCAGTTGACTGCGATGCTGTGCCATAACTCTGGCTGCACGGGTGGTTTCCCACTCATCGAGTGAGAGTTGTTGTTGAAAAAAAGGTTTCCAGCCTAAATGAGGCAAAGAAATAGTATTGATCATTACAGATAGACCCCTGATGCTATACGCATCATTCTGAAAGTAGATTTTCAGGGGCAATGTAGGCCCCGGTTAAATACCGGGCAGGAGGGAGAGGGATTAAATTCTTAGTCTCGCTGCGCCCGGTTAGTTTTTACTACAATCATCAAACGTTCCTCCATTGGTTAATTAACCCTTGAAATTTATCAGAGTTAGCCGTCTGGTTCTACAATTTTGTGGATTGGCCTGATTGGTATTCAGCAGATAGAAAGAAAAAGTGGAAGTATCGAAAAGAGATTGTCATTGATTCAATACTTCCGTGAACTGGAAGGTCGAGTTGTGTCTTACAAACTGTAGCTTAGAGGTTGAGATGCATCATTCCAGCTTGGTAGTGAAGGCCGTTAGCTCTGTCTTGTTTCAGCAGGACCGGACCGTCGAGATCGACGATTTCTGCATGCGTGGCAACGGGCAATGCAGCTTCCATCGCCAGTGAGCTGCCAACCATACAGCCAACCATGATTTTGAAGCCCTGTGCCCTTGCTTTTGCTTCGAGTGCGAGCGCTTCGGTCAGGCCTCCAGTTTTGTCTAATTTAATGTTAATCATTTCATAACAACCAATCAGATTATCGAGGTCGTCACTCGTGTGGCAGCTTTCATCGGCACATAATGCTATGGGGTGATTGATACCCAGTAGCTTATTGTCCATGCCTTTTGGGACGGGTTGCTCAATCATTCTGACATCAAATTGTGTCAGCTGCTTGAACAGCTTATCAAGGTCAAGCTCCCCCCAGGCTTCATTGGCATCGAGGATAATATCGACATCGGGGGCACTCTCACGTACGGCTTGGACGCGCTCGATAACAAGTTCATGGTTTAATTTAACTTTGACTAACTTGGCACCCAGTTCGCACAACGCCTTTGTTTGCTTAGCCATTGCTTTCGGTGTATCAAGGGACACCGTCATCGCAGTAATGATTTTGGGTTTGATAGCAAACACTTGAAGAGGAAAGGCGGTTTGATACTCAAGACGCCATAGAGCGCAGTCCACAGCATTGCGTGCCGCCCCTGCCGGTAAGTATTGCGGCAGGTTGGCTCTGGTTAATTGGGTCTTAGGTAGCTTCTGATTGAGCGACTCGACTTGCTTTACCACTGACTCGACGCTTTCACCATATCGCGAGTAGGGCGTACATTCAGCTGTTGCCGATAAATCATTGTGCTCGATAGTGACAGTGACGACATCCTGATGAGTTCTTGTCCCTCGCGAAATCGTAAACGGGCGTGCCAGAGGAAACTGTTCGTGTTGTGCGCTTAGAATCATATTATCCCTTTGTCTTAGATAGAATGCAGCTTGTCTACGATAGTCGAGACACCAAAACGGACTGGGTCGGTAACGGGTAGCTTGTATTGCTGTTCCCATTGCTGACACAGCGCAAGGGCATCCTTTTCACCAATAGAAGACGTATTGAGGCAGATCCCTATAAAGGTGGAGTTTGGATTCGTTAGCCTGGCCGCAACTTGATTGGCTTCAAGGGTTACTTTTATCGAGGGAACTTCCATATGCGGCAAGTGACGAATATGAGCCCGTCCGATTTCATGACATAGCACCAGGGCATCAGGCTGGGAACCATGCAACAGTCCAAGGCTGACACCGGCAAAAGAAGGATTGAGCAGTGATCCCTGGCCTTCGATAACATCCCAGTCATGGTCGGTAAAATCAGGACTGATAGCTTCGGCTGCGCCAGAAATGAAGTCCGCGACAACGGCATCCACCGAAATGCCTGTTCCCGAAACTAGAATACCGGTTTGTCCGGTTGCGCAAAATTGGCTATTAATCCCTTGCCGGTTCATCTCTTTTTCAAGAGCAAGAGAGGTATACATTTTTCCCACTGAACAGTCTGTCCCCACCGTTAGAAGGCGTTTTCCCTGGCGTGGCTTACCGGTTCCGACTTGCAGCGGCAGATCATAATGGCGAACATCATATAGCTGGCAGCCGTGAATGTTTGCGGCGTTGGTAAGTGCTGGAAAACCAACTAGGCGTTGGTGCATGCCTGAAGCAATATTGAATCCTAGTTCAATCGCTTCCTGCAGGGTTGCTAACCATGTTTGAGGAATAAATCCGCCGGCATTTGCGGTGCCAATCACTAATGTCTTTGCGCCAAGCTCTTTCGCTTCAAGCAAAGAAAGATCGGATATACCTAGCGATACTGTCTCTTCACTAAGCCTCAGTTGACCGGTGCACAATTGCGGCCGCCATTGCAAGATCCCTTTTGCAGTTTTAGCGGAAAGGGGATCGGTGACATCACCGAGAAACAGCAAATAAGGTTGTGGAATATGCATAGTGCTTCCCTGTACAGGCTCAAATGATATTGCTCACTCTAAGGAACATACTGCCAGATGCCGAATACTTATTTATCAGTAGGGTATAAACGAAGGTTATACCCTAGGTATGCGTAATGAGCTGACTATTGGATTGTATGTATTGGCTATTTGTTTTTTTTGTTCTCTGGCTTCTTTGGGGCTCTAGGTTTGAGCAGTTTTCTGATAAGAAGTGCGTAAGCAATCATTGAGACAATAGGGAAGAAGTAGTCAGCCATCTTAGCGTCCTCAGCAAGTAATCTTAGGGGGTAGTGTTATTGCAGGCACGTTACCAATTCATAGTATAGAAGGGATGTGAAGTGCTGAAGCCTTAGCGGGTAAGCATAGAAACGAATTTCTCACCGGTCACCGAGAGTGGGCTATGGTCGGCATACAGTAATGATACGGAAAATTGCAACGCAGGCTCGAGGCGTTTCTTCTGCAGTTGGCTGGCAAAGAGGTCTGCTGTCCAGGGATCGACCACTGCGATACCGGCACCATGTTCTACCAATTGTGCTGCTGCACTGTATGATCTGACTGTTATTTGGTGGTGGTAATCAGGTATATATTGCTGAATCGATTGAGTTAATAGACTACCAAGCGGATCGCGGGTATCTAGTCCAATTATGCTTTGTGACGTTGTCACGATATCTTGAAGGTTAAATGCTTTGTTGTTATCTGTAACTGGCAAGCTGTGATACGCATGTGGGTAGAGTAATACCATTTCATCAGTGAAAAGCTGTTGCCCTGATATTGCAGGTGGTACTTCATCTCCAAAGCAGACAATCAAATCTAGCTGGTTCTGTAGTAAAGCGGCACACAAAGCAGTTCGGTTATCTGTACTTAGCTCAACCGAGATATCACTATTTTTACACAGCTCACTGATCACTGGTGTTAGCAGTGATGTTGCCAAAATAGGAGGTGCTCCAACTCTCAGGTGCTGGTTACCTTTTTTGACTTTATTAGTGAGGGAATGAAAGCAGCCGAGCTGCTGATAAATTTTCTCGGCTTCAGGAAGCAATTTGCGCGCTTCATCTGTCGCAATTAAACGACCTTTTATACGTTGAAATAACGCAAAACCTAGCTGTTGCTCGGTATGCGAAAGTACGCGAGTAATGTTGGGTTGAGATACATGGAGTAGCCTGGCCGCACCGGAAACCGTTCCTGATTTCATGACGGCGTAAAACACTTCGATTTGCCTGAGGTTCAAAATAGATTCCTGCCAATTGACCACTCATCGAATATAACGCTTCGTCCTATAAGATGAAACCTGGAGTTACAGTAAAATAATTCGGGATTGGGATAAAGATGATGTTTTGTATGAGAGAGTCGCTTGGTATTACTTTACTAGCTTTTGTGACTGATATAAATAATACCAAGCAGGATAATTTTAGGGACAAATTGCCACTTTAAAACTACGAGTCGTTACCGTTCAGAGTTACTTTAGTGCTTTAGCTGAAATAGGCACCATGATATGGCGATAAGGGGTATCTTTCCACATGATGTATGGGCCGCCAGCGCTTGGATCATCGGTTAATCCTTTAAGCATTTCTTCCGGCACGATGATCATCAAGTGTGCCCCCATCTCGACATAATCGTCTGCTTTCTTCGGCTCGGAATGGTAAGGGTCAGAGTTACTGACGCCCGCACCAATGTCACCTTGAAGCATGTATGAGATCCCGATACGATCTGCCTTAAAATCTTTCTTGTTCACCATTGCATCTAACATTTCCATCCATAATGGATCGTTACACATCGGCATACCGTCATCAGGAAAGGTATTTGGTAGGCAGATCCAGCTATTGGAACCTTTAGAAATCACTTCACCGTTCGCGACGACTGTCGCGTTGTCACTGATTTCTGCGGGCGCTGCTGATTTTGCTCGTGCAATAAGTGTATCCACATCATCTTCGGCTACACTGTTCATGATTCCAGCTGAGCTTGCTATTGCAGCAAAAAATAATTTTGGAATTAGGTGCTTAATCATGTTCATTTCTCCACTACTTCTACGTTCGGCACTGCTGTGCCAATGCTATATAAGTAAAAGACAACATAAAGTATAGGGGGGCTTGGGGAGAAACTAGATTTGTTATGGATAAATAAAATGCCGACACAGAGGTCGGCATTTTTAGATTCTTGCAGTCTTAAGAAGACTAAGCGGCTGCTAATAGAGCAGTAAAATCATCTTTGCGTTGGTTGAAGCGGTTAACCAAATCATCGATATCATTTTGACAGTATGGTTTTAGGCCGCTCATTACCATGCGCTTACGGCCCGTGCCAACCACTTCACCATTCTCTTTAAAGCAGAATTTCAGTGTGACGCTGCCACGCTTGCCGTCAACATCGATTTCTGAGCCAGTGAGCTCGACGGTTGGCGCTGTTACATCAAGGCGTTCAAAGTCTAATTCCATGCTCTCATAAATAACCAAAGGACGAGTTGGGTTAATCATGATTTGCTTGGATTCCATCAGGGGAACCATGATGTGTGGGAAATTCATGCCAGAGAACTGAACATAGCTCTTGGTTACCTGTTCAATCAATGCCTGGTTAAGAGTGGTATCACCATCTCGGATGATGTGCAGGTATTCTTTTCCGCTGCCATCAATCATAGATAGGTCAGTGCTCGACTTCTGATCAACACTAATAGCTACGCCATCATTGATCATACCAGCGAATTCGAAACGCATTTTCTGGCTCAAGCCTACTTGGGAGAGAACAACAGAGAAAAGCAGGTCACCCGGCACACAGAAACGTTTGTTATCTTCATCATGAATAGGGTTGAAGTCACCAGCAACTTTCTTTGCAAAATGACTGGCTTGCTCACGTGTGAAAGAAAATTCACCGTTCTGTTCAGAGTAATACGATTCTAAAAACATGCTTAACTTATGAATACCTTAGTTAATCAAACTGCCGGCTATTCTACATGAGAAGTTCATAGTAGATGGTCTAGCCAGTTAATTTTCCCTAATGAGTATTCATGCATAGCGCATGTATTCATTAAGTTAATGCGATTATAGTTTGTTACCTTGATAGATGGTGGAAAAATTTCTGTTTTTAAAAACAGAGACTAATTCTGTAGGAAAGAACAAAATGTTGTCTAGCTCATTGAGCGGTACCCACTCATAGCCAATCTGGGCTGGGTCTAGATTGCTGGGTTTGTCTACAAAGGTGGGTGACTTTCCCTCAACAAAAATTTCTAGTTGGTGAAAATGCTCGGGAAGATAAGGCGTTGGGTGACGGTCAGAAATTAGATCCCTGATACATAAGACATCTCCCATGTGCGCTTGTAAGCCGATTTCTTCCATAAGCTCACGGTGAAAGGCATCTTCCAATGTTTCGCCATGCTCTACGCCGCCGCCTGGGGTGATATACCAAAATCCGCGCTCGTCATAATGCTTGCAAAGCAAAATGTGATCTTGGCTATAAAATACTGCACGCACTGACAAGCGAGGTCCCATAAAATGCCCTTTTTCCGGCTTCGGATCATTGCTCTGATAAATGTTTCATAAAAAACATGACATTTATGATGCAACGGAAAGCATAATTATGTAATATCCTTCCCGCTTAAAAAAGGCAAAGCAATAAATTTATTGGCATTTGTCTATTAAAAAAGAATTATCTGGCTAGGTTACTTTATCTGAGCATTAAAAATGTACAAAAAAAGTACGATAAAACATCTTCTAGACGTGTAGAAGCTCAGGAAAATAAAGTAGCACGGAAGCTGCAAACAAAAAAAGCACTCAGTAAACGGTGGTTTCACCGTTTTCTGAGTGCTAATAAATTGCAGTAAATTAATTGAAATAGGGTCTCAGGACTAAATACGCCCCAAAAGAGGGATGACCCTAACCATTTCACCGATTTCAACATTTGGTTGCTCTGGCACAATTTCAATCAAACAGTTGGCCTCGCTCATCGAGCGCAGGATCCCTGAACCTTGTTTCCCCGTCGTTTTCACGGACAAACGGCCGTTGGCATCTAAGTTGTAGGTACCTCGGCTGTACTCGGTACGTCCAGGTCGTGAGCGGAGTTTCTCCGTTGCCACGGCGTTGAATACCTGAGGCTGCCAGTTCTCCACTCCTTGAATTTTGCGGATCGCAGGTTCGACAAATTGTAGGAAAGTCACCATCACAGCAACTGGGTTACCTGGCAAGCCGAAGAAAGGTGTTTGCTGAATTTGGCCAAATGCCAGCGGTCGACCTGGGCGCATGTTTATTCGCCAGAAATTAATCTGCCCAAGTTTGTCCAATACCGTTTTGATGTAGTCAGCATCACCAACAGAAACACCGCCGGAAGAAAGGATAAGATCAGCTTGTTGGCTAGCTTGCTGTAGTGTTGCTTCCAGAGCTTCCTCGCTGTCTTCTATAATTCCAAGATCAATAACTTCGCAACCAACTTTGGTTAACATCGAGAGCAGGGTATAGCGGTTTGAATCGTAAATACAGTTGGTTTTTTGTGCTTCGCCCGGATGTTGAACTTCATCACCAGTTGAGAAAATAGCGACTTTCACTGGTGGATTAATGCCAATGGTATCGATACCCAGTGAGGCAACCATACCTAGCTCTGGAGCGGTAATTTGGGTACCGGCAGCCACTGCTGTTTGGCCTATTGCGAGATCTTCACCTGCCTGACGAACATTTTGACCGGGTTTAATTGGTGCTTTGGCTGTATCAAAAGTGACGATGTCACCTTCCTGCTGTGCTTGCTCACGCATGATAACCGTATCAGCATTGGCTGGGGTTGGGGCACCTGTCATGATGCGAACGGCTTGCCCAAGTTCAAGCGGTTGATCATAACTATGGCCCGCTAATACGTGAGCGACAACGGTGTAACTATCGCGGTTGAGATCATCGCCGCGGATCGCATAGCCGTCCATTGCCGAATTGGTATGCTGAGGAACATTGACTGGCGATAGAATATCTTTTGAGACAATTTGTCCTAGAGCCTGCTTCAGCGGTACCTTTATTTGGCTCTTAGATGGGACGATTTGTTTCAAAATCAGCGCGCGACCTTCGTCTACAGACATCATATCTGTTGGGTTAATGTCGTTGCAGCTGAAGCTTTCATTGCTATCTTGGGTAGCAAAGCCGACAACAAAATCAGTCAGCTGCTCGAGATCGTTGATATCAAGCTGAGGCAATTCAGTGGATGCCTTGGTGTTTGAGGCTACGGCAATGATATTGCTGTCGTCTGGGTGCAGCCAGGGTTTGCCGATTTCCTCGCGATGAAGCTCAATTTTAGGAAAATCGAGTTTCTTAAAGCCTTCGACCAGAATGAGATCGAGCTGGGTTTGATCGAGCTGGGCAATAAGCTGAGGTAGGGTTGCTTCTTCCTCTGGAGTTTCAGTCACCAGCGCACGGCGATAACGAGACGATATCAGCATTTGGCCTGCACCTGCTTTTCGCAGACGATAGCTGTCTTTGCCTTCTTGGTCGATATCGAAGTTATGATGTGCATGTTTGATTACGGCAACACGAATGCCTCGTTCGACAAGTTTAGGCAACATGGCTTCAAGCAGCGTCGTTTTACCGGTGCCGCTCCAGGCTGCAAAGCCTAGCAGGGGCAGGGATGCATAGATCTGACTCATAGTTCCTGTCCAAATTTTTGTAGTTCTTGCGGTGTATTCAGGT
>Ga0209379_10002734_pt1 | contig 10549 bp, 6 predicted proteins | sample tdDd001_FD_187124 | JGI IMG/M metagenome (GOLD analysis project Ga0209379, IMG submission 187124) | Marine sediment microbial communities from the Atlantic coast under amendment with organic carbon and nitrate - tdDd00.1 (SPAdes)... | ecosystem: Environmental > Aquatic > Marine > Coastal >...
TCGTGATACACACAAGGTATACTGCAGCATGGAAGTTAACTTGTCGTTCACTTCAACTGTTTTGTCTTGGTATTTTGTAGATTGATAAATGGAGACATTAGACATCAACCCAACCATATCTGTTTCAGCTACAGGAGAAATTGGGATAAAGCCACAATCTGAAAGCGCTTGCTCTTTCTTTTCAGATAACTTTAAATTTAACGGACAACGCTCGCGGTAATTTTTGGCGTCTAACTTCAGCTTCGAACGTGCTGGAGCAACAACCAAACCCTGGCTATAGTCCCCTTGCTTAACTCCCCTAATATGAGTAAACCAGCCATGCTCTTGGTATGCTCGGATCGCAACTGCAGCAAAGCAATACGCCCCACTTCCCCATAAAAGCTCTTTGTCTGAAAGCTTTACACGTTCTTCGAAGACGAAATGCTCACCTCTCGAACCATCCGACTGATAGGGTAAACGAAACAAGACATTGGGAGCTGTCATCCCTATGAACTTAGAGTCATCAGAATTTCTAAGTTCTCGCCACTTTAAATATTCAATTTGATCAAATTGAGATGAAAACTCTTTTATCGACGATAAATCACAAAACCTGTCTACACCAAATATCTCTGGCGAAGCCGAGAAAATGAATGGGCTAAACGCGGCAGCCGCACTTTGAGAGATCTTACGAACCACCGAGATATCTTTATCGAACTTACTGGCATTGTTTCCAAGCTCATAGTCCCCGATCACAACACCAAAAGGCTCACCTCCCGGCATGGAGTATTCATTTTGGTAAATCAATTTGAAAAGTGCAGATTGATCGAATTCAATTGCTTTCAGTGAATCTTTACTAATCTCATCCCAAGTTGCAGCCATTACCTTTATCTTCACCGTATCTAAAGATTGCTTGTCTATCTGCTCGCAAAGATATTGCGTTCCAATCCAAGTGCGCTCTAGCTTTTGAAATGTTGGATGATGAATAATTTCATTCAACTGATTTTGTAATAGCTCATCGATATGATTGATAGTACTCATTAGGCTATGACGAAACATTTCCAAGCTCTCAGACTTTGACCCTTCCAGCCACATTCGTGCCGAGAGTATTGAATCAGATAAATCTAAAAAATTAGAAAACCAATAGCTGTCTAGTTCTGCATGACCACTGTCGACAAACTCGTGTTTTAACTGAGTCGGTTCAACAAAATTCAATCCAGATTTCGTATTCATGACCTAATAAGTACTCTTCGATTATTAGTAGAGCTTGTGGCGCACTAGGCTAGTTATCCACCTGATTGGGGAATTTTAGCGACTAAACGTAAAGAGGTCGTTAGCTCTTCCATTTGTAGCCATGGCTTTAACCAAGCGACCGCATTGTATGAACCTGGTGCTCCAGGAATCTCTTTCACTTGTACACGAGCATCCGCTAGAGGGTATTTTGCACGGATCTCTTGCCCACCGCCTTCGGACGCATTGACATAACTGAGGATCCATCGATTTAGCCATGATTCAACATCTTCAGCTTCCATGAAACTACCTATCTTGTCTCGCGCCATCACTTTTAAGTAATGTGCAAAACGTGAAGTTGCCATCATATAAGGTAGTCGAGCTGAGATAGCAGCATTTGCTGTTGCATCTGGTGAGTCATACTTAGCAGGTTTTTGACAGGTTTGAGCGCCAAAGAAAACAGCATAATTGGTATTCTTGTAGTGACACAGTGGTAAAAACCCAAGCTTACCTAGCTCCGCTTCGCGCCTATCAGTAATACCAATTTCAGTTGGACACTTCATGTCCGGATCACCATCGTCACTCATAAAGAAGTGGGTTGGTAGATTTTCAACACGCCCACCGCCTTCAGCGCCTCGAATCGCGGTGCAGAAACCGTATTTTGAAAATGCATCTGTCAATTTTGCACCCAACACATATGAAGAGTTCATCCAACAGTAATCATTGTGGTCCGCATTGACGGCGACGCCTGAAACCGCATCTACATCAAACTCTTCAAACCCAAACTCTTCAACGGGTGATGTCGCTTCGCCATATGGTAATCGAGCAAGTACTTTTGGCATGGTCAAACTTACAAAGCGTGAATCCGCACTTTCTCTAAAAGAACGCCACTGAGTATATTCAAGTGATTCGAAGACTTTCTCAAGATCACGAGGCTTAGAGAGCTCAGTCCATTCATCGAAACCAAATAAAGCAGGTGATGCTGCGGAAAGGAACGGAGAAAAGCCAGAAGCCGCGACGTTCGACATTAGACGAAGTGTTTCGATATCTTCCGGATGATTTGTAAACTCATAGTCACCGATTAGAGCGCCATATGGTTCGCCGCCTGCACTACCAAACTCTGACTCGTAGACTTTTTTAAAGATCTGGCTTTGGTCAAACTCAACCGCTTTACTCAAGTCTTTGTGTAACTCTTTCTTGGTTGTACTCATCATTCTAATTTTCAATGAAGAGCTTGTCTCTGAGTTCATTACTAGATAGTTTAACCCACGCCAAGAACCCTCTAACTTCTGTAATTCCGGGTGGTGCATGACTTCAGATAACTGCTCCGAAATCTGCTTGTCTAATAGAGTTATTGCTTCACGAAAAGTAACTGTGAGGTTTTTATTCCACGAGACGGTACCTTTCATAGCTTCTTCAGTAAGAGTCTTAATCAACTCTTCTGCACGAGAAGCTTCCGTTTGCTTAGTAGCTCCAATCGCTTGCTCTAAAAATGAGTAAGACTGCTCTTCTACTGTTGGATCGAGTTGCTTTTCAAGCTCAGTACTCATTATTCAGCCCCCTCTTTACTTGGTTCCTGCTCACCAAGTTTTAGCTCTCCTGCCAACTTCGTAAGGTTGTCGGTATTATTCAGAACATCTTCGAGGATATTTTCCAACTCTTCAGATCGATCGACTTTGGTCATCAGATCTCTCAATTTATTTCTTGTTTCCATTAACTTACGCAAGGGGTCGACTTGATTAACAATTGCCGCGGGTTCAAAGTCTTGCATCGAATTAAAACTCAAATCTACTGCGAATTCCGAGTCGTCATTCGCTAACTTATTCGCAACCTTGAACCGAACAGATGGACTCATTTTCTTTAGAACATCATCAAAATTATCTCGGTCAATTTGAATAAATCGGCGATCTTTAAGAGGCTTTAACTCCGAAGTGTTCTGTCCAGCAAAGTCCCCCATCACGCCTACAACAAAAGGAAGCTCTTTTTTAAGCGTTGCGCCTTCTGTTTCAACATCATAGGTAATGTGAACACGAGGCTTCCTTACTCGTGATAGTTTCGAGTGGATACTCGTCATACCGTTCTCCCTTTATCCTTCATTGTTTTGATTTGCTATGCCAACCAGACGGAAATAGCTGTTTTTTGCATCCCCATCGGAAATTAGTTCCGCCAATAAATCTGGCAGAGGCATTCCACACCAACGAATCACTTGCTCGATGGTGTAAGAAACTGGTGAGTGAGGTTCCGTTTCACGGAAAAAATCCGCGACACTCTGTAACTGATTGATTGCCTGCTCTCTTGAGCGCATATTGGTTGCTAACAGCTCTGTGGAGTCGACCTGAGAAATAGTCTCTTCTGGAACATAATCTTGTTCAAGCTCATCTTTGATGGTTTCTACCTTTCCCCTTTGGCTTGGGTAACGCCCCCCAAGCACATGCTTAAGTGCCGAGAGTATTGAATCTAACTTTTGAGATATGTAAGAGCTAGGTGTTACATCACCAACAGCTTTGTCTAACGTATTAGAAAATTTACTAAATGAAGCAATTGCATACTCGAGGTCGGCTATTAAATCGATATAAAACTCATCAGAGGTCGTTTTTACCGTTTCAAGAATCTTAGCCAGTTCAATCGCTCCCCCATCAACCTTATAACGACGCTTATCTTCATCTAATCGCTCTAAGTCTATGGCCTGTTGATATTCCCAATAGGCAAATGCCTGATCAATGCCCATTTCAGTTAAAGGAATAGAAGCAATTGGAAATATTAGCGTACCTTCTGACTCAATCCCATTTAGACCAATTAGCGAGGAGATACGCGTTTCCATCCCATCTTCATCAGGCATGGGATAGATATCATCCCAGTAAGTATCTACCAACCCGGTTGCTAGCTCATAGCCGATACCCATCCCTCTAAACCCATACAATCGAGTCAATGCTTCTATTAGCCAAGCGACAAACTCAAGGTCTTTGGCTTGGTTTGACAAGACATCAGGCACCTCTTCCAAGAATACTCGCCATAACCCGCTATGGAGCAATATGGATTCTTCTTCGATGATTGCATTACGTTCTTCATTTCGGGCAAGCATACGTTGATCTTTTAATCGATAGTATGCGGACTGCGGGGAAACATCTTCTCTGGGATCAATTCCGGTAGCCAAACTACCCTTAATTGGCTCCAATGCAGTCTCATACCAATCAAACACATGAGAGTTGGTATTCATCTAGAGCCTCCATTCATAAAGACAGGAATCGTCGCATCATTGTTACCATCGACTTCCAACGCGACTTTATCGCTACGCGCTTTTACGATCGTACAAGTGACGTTATCACTCGCCCCTCTCACCAAAGCTGAATGCAATAGCGCTAGCCCAGCTTGACTCACCGTATCAGCTTGTAGCGTAGCTTTAATCTCTTGGTCACTAAGTTCTTTCGTTAATCCATCACTGCATAGCAAAAATTGGTCACCGTCCAAAAGTTGACCAGAAACCTGATCAATAGTGACATATTCATCAACACCAATTGCTCTAGTTATTACATTCGCTAGCGGGTGTGATTCTGCGTCCTCCAACGCCAGTAAGCCTTGGTCAACCAAATCCATTACTTGGCTATGATCACGAGTTTTCTGAGTAAAAACATTGTGCCTGAGTTGATAGATTCGGCTATCTCCAACCCACAGGCAATGAAAGTAACCATCATTGATGAATAACAATGTCAAAGTTGTTCCCATTGTTGCCCCATCTAGTTCCGATTGCGCGTATTGATATATAGCCGCGTTTGCTTGTTGTATTGTGACTCTCAAATCATCAATACTGCTTACATCGTCGTCGATAATTCTGCGCTCAATATGATCAACTAACATCTGGCTTGCGATATCACCAGCGCAGTGTCCCCCCATTCCGTCAGCAACAACCCAGACTCTTTTTTCGGTCATATCCAATAAAGCATCTTCGTTGTATGGCCTTACCTTGCCGGCATGGCTCTTCGCAAATGTAAAATAATTCCAATTCACTCTACTACCATCCCCACTGTTTCCAGTTTCCATCAAGCATCGCTGAAAACTGGCCAATTGAAGGCAAGCCACTTGTGATAACCATCGATGACTCCACAGCTTGTGCCCCCTCAGTCCACCAAAAACACGGATGATTTCCCTTTGTGGCGAGCATGTGGTTTAGCAAAACTCGTTGACCGAACAACTCCGAAAACCTAAACACGGCGTTCGAGGTACTCGGATCTAACAACTCTGCGATATAACTAGTTGGCTCTATGGTATCTAAACCTTCACCGGTTTCTTTTAAATTGTGATGCCACTTATCAAATTGAAACTCATCACCTAATACCTCAAGGGCCAAGCGTTCTGTCGTTTGAGTCCAATCCCGGCTTTCCCAGTAATCAATAGCCCGGCCGCGAACCGGCCTAACTACAGAAAAGTGAAAATAACGTCCAGCGGCATCGACACTCGGAATCAAAGTGCCGATATAAGTAGCACCTCCAATATAATTTTGGTCTAAAGCAAAGTGCCAAATTGGAGCATTAAGAAATAACTCAACCCAAGTCTCATTTAACTGCTCTTTGCTCACCGCTAACACGGCTTGTTGCCAATCATGAAACTGTGAAACAAACTCAGATGGTAATCCTTCCTTGATAAAGTCCCCCTTAGAAGGAATTTTACCAATATAGCCCCAACTTTCGGTTATAAGGTTTGTGGACATCTAAACCTCTCCATATCGTTAGACCAAAATGGATTAAAAGCACTTTTGGGAATCAATTCGAGTTGCACCTTATTTCCTTTCAAATCAATCATGACAATGTTGTCATTTCTTGACTCCGGTCTTGCTTTCAAAGATTGGTCCAGTAGCTTAAAGATGCCCCATTCACCTTCATAAGTGTGTGATATCTCACGCTTCGAGTCCGGTGGTGTAAATACAATCCTCGTTTGCGCCGTCTTCGATGGCCAAGTGAGGTCTCTCGCTCTTGCTGGCCCATGTTTATAAACTAAGTCTTGCTTACCAAGTTCTAATACAAACCTTGTTATATGCTGATCTAGATAGACAGGTTTCATTCCAAAATCGACTTTTAACGAGTTGTCTAATTCAAAGAATGACTGTCTGATTTTTTGAGCTCGTTGGAAGACATGTAACGTTTGCGTTTTCACTCCAATCTCTTTTTCAAACTTCCAACGCCCCTGAGAAGTATCAACAAATGGTTCTAGGTACTCTTGAAAAAAAGCGTCCAAAGTACCGCCGTACCCGAAGAAGCGCTTAAAATCTTTCAAGCGAACTTCTTTGTCAGCACTGGGTTTAAAAGGGTATCTTCCTGCAATAGTTTGGTTGTATGCTTTGACGACTCTGGTTTGCCAAAGTCTGTTGAGATGATCCTTAGAACCCGACTCTGCAAACTTGACGGATTCTTGGGAAAGCTCACCCAACCAATTATTAAATGGTTTTGGCAATACGGCCTTCGCTGCAGAAAATGAAGACGCTACTTCTTGAGTAAGAGTGCCGTCCAGTATACTTTTATATGCTATTTTTTGATTATTTCCCGAGCTAGACAAATCAGTGAGGTAAGATCTTAGATTCAACATAGCATCTTGGATGTCGCTATAGTCCTGCTCACTTAAATGCAGAATATCCGCAAAGTGTATTTCTACCTCCTTTCCTGGCAGTGATACGGCGAATTCACTTTCATCAGGTAAATAAAGATCTAACTTATCTGCAGTATTCGAAAACTTGACCTTGGCAACTTTAGCCGTAACCTCTGACGCTGCTTTTTGGTTTTGAGTCAACGTCACTTTAGTTAGACCAACTTCTTTTTGAATGGCTCGTAACAAAGACTCTATCGGCCTTTCGACACCACTTAAAATACGAGCTTGCTCGGTTGCCATTGACAAGGTTGGCGCTTGCTTTAGTTGAATATCTTCTACGAGTCCCTTCCACTCATTAACATAGTCCTGATAGTATCTTTGTTGAACCCCTTTAATAGCAGCATTCTCGTCAATGTTCCTTACTTCTATATCATCACCATATACCCAGTTTTCCTCCATCAAACTTTTCACAGTTCGGCCGAGTTGTATTTGGAAAATGCTATGGAATCCATTGTAAGTATAAAAGCCTGGAATACCTTGAGAGAGAGGCTTTCCACTTCGCCTTTCAAACTGCTCTAAACTCTTCGGGCCAAGAACATCAGTGAGTCGAAACGAAGGAACATGACTCTTAGAGAATTGTACCTTCATTCGCTGATAAGCCCTTTCTGGGAGCGACATTTTCGTTAATACATCCCTCGCATCTTTGACGGAATTTTCGTTAAAATTGAGTCCTCGTTCGCTCGCTACTAGAAAGTGTTGCGTATGAACACTTAGTCGCTCTCGTAGTGCTTCATTCAGGGCTCCTGGGAACTCTCGTTGAAAATAGAAATCAAACCAATTCATGACTTGCTGCATGTCAAACTTATCTGAGTGAAATAACATTAAGTATATTTTTAATGTTTCATATAAATACTCGCGATGATGCTTGTTGTCATCCATCTCAGATACAAGTGCGCTCGAAATCAACTCTGAAAAATAGAACGATAGTGCATCTTTATAGGCTTGATTGGCTGACTGAGAAATTTTATCCCCTTGATACAGACCTAATTTGTTAAAAAGCTGTGAATCTGGGTAGTGGTTATCCGCTCCCAGTGGAAGCATCATTATTCGGTCGAGTGTTGCGACTGCATTTATGATGTCTTTATCAAAATCGAGTCCCTCAGCATTAATCATCACCTCAATATCACGGGTTTGTTGATTAACTTCTTTAATAAGATCTATATTCCAGCGATAGCTAAAAAACCACAATAACGACGCACATACTAATAGACTTAAACAACCGACAAGTACCCCCTTTCTGAGCCATCGATTCTGTTTTTGATAGTGTTTATTAACACTACCTAGCCATTGTTCCTTAAAAATGACCTTTTCAAACAGACTTCTTACGAAATAGCTATGTGATGCTCGCTTAGTCATTTTTAGTGTTAACCGATTTAACCCTAAGCCACTTGCGGATTCATGCATTAGTCGGTCTACAGGTGCCCCCTCTTGAACGGAGCTTACAATAAAAATACCACGGATCATGGCTGGTTCTTCAAAGCTGTTCTGAGCGAAAATTTCTGACAAAAATTCATCTAAATTCGCTTGCATCATCCTTAACTGTTTTGGGAACTCGAATACCAACGCGCGTTTATCTAAGTCATCCTCTGTTTCTAAAATACGTAGCATTCTCTTATCTAAACGCTCTAATAACCCATAGAACTCTTTATTAAACAAACCAATAGAGCCACGCTCATCAACAACTTCCATCGGAAACATAAACCCTAACAGTTCGTCACGCTCTTCCTTTGTGACATCGGCAAAAAATTCACTGAATCCCGCAACAAGATCTGCTTTTGTTAGTAACACATAAATCGGAAACTGCATTCCCAGCTGATTTTTAAGTTCTTGCAAGCGAGATTTAATTGCACGAGCATGCAAACTTCTCTCCGTTCGTGTCAGCGACATCACACTCGCTAAGCTCACAGTAACAATTGCACCGTTGATTGGCCGCTGTGTTCGATACTTTTTAAGTAGTCCGAGAAAACCATGCCATGCCTTAGAGTCAACTGCGGCCTGGCTGTCCTGCGTTGTATATCGACCAGCTGTATCTATAAGCACAGCCTTGTTTGCAAACCACCAATCACAATGCCTAGTACCACCTATGCCCTCGACTGATTCAGCCCCCATAGTGCTGGCTAAAGGAAATTCCAATCCAGATTGTTTGAGAACCGTGGTTTTACCTGTTCCCGGTGGTCCAATTAGTACGTACCAAGGTAGGCTGTATAGGCTTCTCTTTCCTTTATGACTGTGAGTTGCTGTTTTTACCGCTTGCTCTATTTTATCGCGCATTAGAGCAATCTCTGATGCAGCCTCTTTATCAAACTGACTGTCGACTTCTAACAAGTTTTGAATACTTGCATCATCCTGAGCTTTTTGCCTATGTTGCTTCAAAATAGAAACTAACGCCCATACTAGAACAACAGTAAGAATAGTGATTAACCGTTGAAAGTCAGTTTTTAATGGCTCATAAGATGAAATACTAATAAGCGGGCCAACAAACCAAATAAAGATTGAGAAGGCAAAAACTCCTACTAGGCTAATAAGCCACCTTTGGGAAAAGAACCTTCCAATGTCTTTCATATTCATTTTAATGATCCCAATAGTTATTTGGTTAATAACAGATCAATTTCAATACGACGGTTTATTGACCTGTTTGATTCACTGTCATTTTCCACCAAAGGTCTCGCATCACCTACACCTTCAGGAATTACCCTACTCTTCAAAGCGCCGTTATCTAAAAGTCTGTCTGTTAGTGCTGTCGCTCTTGCAAGAGATAAGTGCCAATTGGATGGAAATTTGCTAGTGAATATCGGTTTATCGTCAGTGTGTCCGGTAATCACTATTTTCCCTTCGACAGACTCCAAAGTCTGAGCAATCTTAAAAATGATCGGGTCAATATACTCAACAAGGTCAGCACTCCCAGATTCAAATAAATCTTGAGCTTTAATGGTGATCCTTACTCTATCCTGCAAGGAATCTACAGATACGATGCCTTTCTCAATTTCAGTCGCAAGATAGACTGAGATTTTTTCCGCAATCGGCTTAGTGTTGATAATCGTAGATGTAGAAATAATTGATTGGTCTTTAGAAACAAGGTTCATCAGGCTTGAGAAAGTCTTGTTCGACGCCGAGTTGAGAGCATGGTTAAAGTACATAAAAACACATACCAAAATTGCGGCAGTTACAGAGCATAATACCCATATAGGCGCACTCTCTGCTGACTGAGAGCCACTTGTGACACTTTCAGTTGGGTCGTAAGCCCATTCGATGTTATTACAACGGCCAAAATTTTTAAGTATGGAAGTAATTTGTTTTCGTAGCCTCCTGTGGGACTCTAGGCCATTTTGCTCTAAACGGTACTGGCCGACGAAGCCAAGAGACATACATACAAACATTAGCTCTAGCAAATCAAGGTTACTTTCTGCGGTACCCATACATTTTTTCAGATTCTCATAAAATGCCTCTCCCCCCTTTGAAGACGAGTAAAAAGATGACAATAAAGAATCATGACTCCATGCAGATTGCCCACCCCAATTCGTATTTAAGACAGCCTCATCAATAACGCAGCAGAGGCTATAACGAGCAATATCTATCGTCTCTAGACTTACTTCCTGTTGACGCAGACGATTCTCATAGTCACGTAACTTTTGAGCTAGTGACTCCTTTAAGTGGTGAATATCCGAATGAGTCGCCGTGGCTCGGATCTGAGCCACTATAGACAAGA
>Ga0209379_10002736_pt1 | contig 10544 bp, 10 predicted proteins | sample tdDd001_FD_187124 | JGI IMG/M metagenome (GOLD analysis project Ga0209379, IMG submission 187124) | Marine sediment microbial communities from the Atlantic coast under amendment with organic carbon and nitrate - tdDd00.1 (SPAdes)... | ecosystem: Environmental > Aquatic > Marine > Coastal >...
GTACGCTCTCATGATAGTTTTTATACCGACGATGAGGAGCGAATTTGCCAATACTGGAATAGTAAAGGTGTGCTAGGCGCTGATATGGAAACTTCTGCTCTATTCACCGTAGGCAGATTACGTGGTATCGAAACCGCCTCTATCCTCAATAATGTTGTTCTGTACCAACAGGATGTTAAAGAAGGTGTAGGGCAGTATGTCGATGCTGAGCGAGATATGATGGATGGTGAGAAGCTTGCATCCATTGCCGCGTTAGAAGCGTTGATGACTCGAAACTGATAGCGACCAATGAGTCGTTAATAGAGTGTGTTCTCGCTTTGGAAAAGTGCAGTACAAGATACGGCTGATTCTTATCGCGACATCGTTCTCCCAAATACGTAGAATGTATCGTTTACGTGTTATAGCTCAGACAATATGGCGGCGTTATGAGAATTAGTCCGTACTCAACGGGGCGTTTCAAATCTTTCCTTAGTGATCAAAGCAAAGCGTTTAAAGACCTTGTTTATCAATGCCAAATCAGTACTCGTTACTTTGATGCTGGTCAGGAGATCCTTCAGCAAGGTGCAAAGTTAGACTACTTATACATTGTTCCTGTGGGTCGTGTTTCAATGAGTATTCTCGCGGCGAACGGACGTAGATTTCAGCTAGGTGAAGCGAACTGTGATTATCATGTTTTTGGTGAAATGGAGTTTTTTACCAAAACCGCCTGCCAGTGGAATGTGATTGCAGACGAGCACCTTCAGGTGGATGTGATTTGTTTAAACCTTCTCACAGAAGCATTACACAAACACCCTGAAATGATGTTCTTTTTTGCTTCTGCATTAGCGGAAGATTATCAAGACTCGCTGGATATCTATACCAATCGACTATTGCATCCTATCACTTACAATATCGCCTATGATTTGCTGGTGCAAAAGCAGACCAATACAATGCTAGGTGGGTTTGGCAAGGTAAACCAAGAGGCAGAACGATTTGGTACTTCAGGTCGGGTTTATCGCCGTGCAGTAAAAGATCTGATGGACAAAGGTCTGATTAGAAAAGGTGAGCAGGGGCTTGAGATTGTCGATGAAGTAGCGCTAAAAGCCTTTCTTGATGCCTACGAATAAACCGCAATGAGCAAGTCTATATAGCGAAGCTGCGGACTACCGTACTTTGTTTGTTTCGGAACATACCCAAGCATCTCAAGATTACTTGGGTATAAGATCATTTAGCGTTTATTTAGTCTAGAAAACGCAGTGCTTAGCAAAATCAGAAGCTTCGTTGGCAGTCCAATCGCCTTTTGGTTTCTCTTTTATGTCATTACACCATGCCTCGCTGCCCACTTCAGTACACGCCATCAGTTGTGCTGCTACAAATAAAACTAATGCTAACTTCTTCATTCTCTAGTCCTTTTTAATGAGTTGTTTAAAAGTAGTATAAAATAACGCTAATGTGATAAATACCAAAATTATAACTTTGCGCTTATCGTCTCAAATTCTGTATAGGTGTAGAGTAATTCGTTGATTTATTGAGCCAATTAAGAAGTGTAACGAATGTAAAGTTGTTAAATAATCGGTTGAATGCCTGAATGAGTAACGATATATTGCGAATGCGCATGATAATGGATCTCATTTAAGGTTAAAATAATGGAAAAACTCGTCAGTGCGGCTCTTATTTCGCTGCTCACAATCTCACCTTCTTTTGCTGCAACCGTCAAAATCGATCACTACATGGGAACAACAGAAATTGAGCAATCACCCAAGCGCGTGGTTGTAATTGGCTTTGGTCCACTCGATACTTTGGATAGTTTCGGTATTGATCCTGTGGCGGTATCTAACGCTTCCCACCTGCCTAAATATCTCTCTAAGTACGGTAAAGACAATTACACTTCTGCAGGTAGCTTGTTCGAACCGGATTTCGAAACCATCTATATGCAAAAGCCGGACTTGATTTTGGTTGGACCTCGAGGTTCAGCAAAATACGACGAGCTTAGTGAAATTGCCCCAACGGTTGTCTTTGCATCAGGTGAGAACGAAGATTATTGGCAGGGCACAAAAGCGCAATGGCGCAATGTTGGCAAAATCTTCAATATTGAAGGCAAGGTCGAACAAAAGATCGAAAACTTAGACGCTCAGTTCAAGGCGATTCGTGACTATAACCAAGCTCATAATAACGATGCGCTTACGATTCTAAGTATTGGTGACAACATCAGTGCATTTGGCGCGAAATCTCGCTTTGGCGCGATTTATACGGACTTTGGTTTTAAGGAAACCGTACAAAACCTAAAAACAGGAACACATGGCGACGTTATTTCTTATGAGTTTATTCGTGAAGCCAATCCAAAGAACATCTTAGTCATTGATAGAAACTCTTTGCACGCAAAATCCGATCACGACTTAGCAAAAGCGCTGAATAACGATCTGGTTAAAGCGACTTCGGCTTATAAGAACAAGAAAATTACTTTCCTAGACGTGGATGCTTGGTACTTAGCAATGTCCGGTGTAACTGCAACGGAAAAGATGGTGAGTGAAATTAAACACACCATCGATCTGTAAGCGAAGGACGCTGAGGTTAACTTTGAAAAAGTTATTGCTTGTTCTTGTTGCTCTAAGCGTCGCATCGTTGTTTGTTGGGGTGGCAAATATGACACCCCACCAGTTGTTTTCAGGCGATGCAAAGGCACTAGAACTTTTCTTTACGAGTCGGATTCCACGTTTATTTTCCATTCTCCTTGCTGGGGCAGGGCTTAGCATCGCTGGATTAGTGATGCAGCAAATTAGTCAAAACCGATTCGCCGCACCTTCGACGACAGGCACCATTGAATGCGCCATGCTCGGTTATGTTATGAGTGTTGTGTTCTTTGGCAATGGTGAACAACTGTGGCTCGTTTTCGCTGTCTCCATTTTGGGCACCTTAGTGTTCATTCAGTTCATTCAACGAATTCAGTTCAAAAGCGTGGTTTTTGTGCCTCTCGTCGGGATCATCTTTGGCAACGTTGTGGATGCTGTCACTACTTTCATTGCCTACAAATACGATGCGCTGCAAAGCCTTTCAGCTTGGAGTGTCGCAAACTTTGCTAACATTCTGCGTGGGGATTTTGAGCTGCTTTATATTGCTGTGCCTGTTGCGCTTTTAAGTTACCTGTTTGCTGCTCGTATCTCTGCAGTGGGCATTGGCAAAGACTTTGCGGTAAACCTTGGTCTTAACTATCAGCAAGTGGTGACGTTAGGCGTACTTTTGGTGTCGGTGATGTCTGCCAGTGTGGTGATGATAGTTGGCCAACTGCCATTTCTTGGACTTATCGTGCCAAATTTAGTCAGTTACTTCTACGGTGACAATCTAAAACGTAATATCCCGCTTACTGCTATGTATGGGGCGATTCTCGTTTTAGCGTGTGACTTGGTTAGCCGAGTGATCATCTTCCCTCATGAAATGCCGATTTCAATCGTGATCAGCATCTTGGGCGGTGTGGTGTTTATCGCGATGTTGTTGCGAGGTAAGCAAAGTGCGTGATTCCAATAAACTTCTTTTATTGGCGGCCATAGCGCTGCTTTTCGCATTTTTGTTCATCGGTATTGGCTTAACCGCCGACAACTACCAGTACTTCCTGTCACGACGCGTGCCTAAAGTATTGGCCATGGTGTTGGCTGGTGTGGCGATTGCTCAATCTTCGTTGGTATTTCAAACGATTACCCATAACCGAATCCTCACCCCAAGCATAATGGGGTTTGATGCTCTGTATGTATTAACACAGGTTCTCATTGTTTTGCTGTTTGGTGGCTTGAGTGCTCTGGTACTCAATGTGTATATCAACTTCTCCATTGCTGTATTGGTGATGGTGGGCTTTTCACTATTGTTGTTTGGGTTCTATTTTTCAAAAGGTGGGCGCAACCTTATTACGTTGCTTTTGGTCGGGTTAATCTTTGGGCAATTGTTCAACAATATTGCCGTGTTCTTTTCCCTTCTGATGGACCCAAATACCTTTGCATTTGTGCAATCTAAACTGTACGCGAGTTTTAACAATGTAAAGGTGAATTTGGTATACCTAAGCTCACCAATATTGCTATTTGCCTGTTGGTTACTGTATCGCATGCATCGCACTCTCGATGTGTTTTGGCTCGACCAAGACAATGCAAAGAGCTTGGGTGTGGATGTGCCAAAAGTAACGCGTAACGTTTTTGTTCTCTCTGCGGTGCTCATCGCTATTTCTACTGCATTGGTTGGGCCCATCATGTTCTTTGGTTTATTGGTGACGAATTTGAGCCGTGAAATGTTCCGTTCTTACCAGCATCGAACCTTGTTGGTTGGTTGCTCTTTGATGGCGATTTGCGCCTTGCTTTCAGGGCAATGGATTATTGAAAACCTATTTTCATTCGAAACGACGCTGAGCGTAGTCATTAACTTTATTGGTGGTATCTACTTCTTGTATCTACTGCTGAAAAACAAAGTCGCATAAACATGATTGTTATAGATAAACTTACTAAAGCATTTGGTTGCAACAAAGTGGTTGATGAGGCCGATACCCAATTTGAAAAAGGGAAAGTGACGTCGATTATCGGCCCTAATGGGGCAGGGAAGAGTACCTTGCTCTCGATGGCATCGCGATTGACCGATCGAGATGGCGGGAGTGTCATGGTTGATTGCAAAGAGATTGCTGAATGGGACACCAAAGAGCTCGCGAAAAAGTTGGCGGTGCTACGCCAAGCAAACATGATTACGATGCGTTTTACTGTCAAAGAGTTGGTCTCATTTGGACGTTTCCCGTATTCGAAAGGTAACCTAACCAAAGATGATCACACGCTAATCAACCGAGCCATCGATTACTTAGACCTGAAAGAAATCCAAGATAAGTTCTTAGATGAATTGAGTGGGGGTCAACGACAATTGGCGTTCATTGCGATGGTGATTGCCCAAGATACGGATTATGTCTTTCTTGATGAGCCCTTGAACAACCTTGATATCAAGCATTCATTGCAGATCATGAAAGTGGTTCAGCGTCTTGCGCACGATATGAACAAAGCCATGGTGGTAGTGATTCATGATCTCAACTTTGCGGCTTGTTATTCCGATGAGATCCTTGCTCTGAAGAAGGGAAAAGTGGTGGCAAGTGGCGGGGTTGAAGAGGTGATTCAGGCATCCACGTTAGAAGATATCTACGAGACACCTTTTAATATCATCGAGCTTAATGGTAAGCGTATGTGTACTTACCACTAAGTGTCTTTTCATATGTTGGCGAGCTTACTTGGTGAGCTCGTCCATGATCGGGCAGCGGCTCTTTGCATCCCCTGGGCAAGAAGAAACCCAGCCTTCCAACTGCTTTTTAATCTCCAATAAGTGGGCAATTTTTTGCTCCACTTCATGAAGTTTGTCCATGGTTCGTGTTTTTACTTCGCTACTTTTACGGTTTGGGTTGTGTGCCAATTGCACGAACTCTTTGCATTCTTGTAGTGAGAAACCTGCGTTCTTTGCTCGAGAAACCAAGTTGAGTTCTTGAATGTGTTTTTCCGAATATTCGCGATAGCCTGAGTCGCTGCGTGTTGGTGACGAGATAATACCTTTATCTTCGTACATACGAATGGACTTAGATGATAGGCCCGTTAATTTGGCCACTGCACCAATATTCATGATGACCTCTGTATTTCAGATAACCTTTATCGAGAGTATAACCTCAGTGTTGTTTGACCTAAAGGGCTTTACACGAGCCAGTCCTTTCTTAGTGGCTATTAACTATTTCATGAGGCGCAACACCGAAAACTTTCTTAAATGCGCTCGTGAAGTTTGATGGGTGGTGGTAGCCAGCCTCATAAGCGGCTTCAGTTATGGACATGAGCCCATGCTCCAAGTTTTGACGCGCAATCTCTAAGCGGCGATGGCGTATATAACCATTAACCGTCATGTCTAGCGACTGTTTAAAGCGGCGTTGGAGATTTGAAACACTCATCGAAAACTCCTCAGCTAAACGTTCTAAACTCAACTCTTCTTCAAGGTGTGTTTCGATGTAGCTAATGATATTTTCAATTCGAGCATCGACCGAATGTTTCTTCTGTTCGGATTTTTCACAGTATTCGTCAGGCATTTGGCCTATCGCATAGGTGACAACTTGGTAGATTAGACTTTCAACTTCTAGACGCTCTTTCACGTTGACTGGAGGTTCACGCTGAGAGAGTGTAAGGATAAGATCAATGACTGCCGAGTTAAGCTTTAGTTGATAAAAGGCGTTATGCGTTTCAATAAAGCGTTGATGATCAATACTGCCTTCTATTCTCGACTCTAACCATGCGGGTTTGATGGCTATATTGATCTTGTTCATATGGTTATTTTGGATAAGTGAACGGTGGAAATTTGCAGGTTTGGTCAAGTTCACAACGACACCTTGCGGCGATGAATTTGCATCAAAATCGAACTTAAGATCGTCGTAGCCAAATGAGAGTTTGCCTTCTAAAAGAATGGTAATCAGCATGGCGGGACGAGCAGTAGAAACAATATGAGAATCTACGAGTTCTATGCAACCTCCACCATGGACAAAAATCTGGTCATTGTACTGATAGGAGAAGAAGCTTCCTTCTGCCAGTTGCGTTTGACGGCTTTGCCCTTGACTTACGATGTACTGCGTTTCTGTACCCTCGAGTTTTTTAGTTATAGCTACTTTGGCAATTCTAGTTCTTTTTTTGGTCTCTTCCGTCATTTGACGTTTCCTCATAACACCTAGGCGATTTTGCATAAGTGATTCGTCTTTTTATTTATCATTAGCGACCCTATCATACGTGAGAATTATTATCATTTATATTTAGGAAGACGTTTATGGAAAGCCCTGTTCGCTCACCAATTAAGCTTTCAAGCCTATGCCTGGCAGTGAGTATGGCACTTGCTCATCCAGTTTTAGCCCAAGGCCAAGATTCTCATTTCGAAGAGGTCGTTGTTTGGGGTACTAAAGTATCCAGCAATACTGAATCCATGTTTGCCGACGACATGTCATTAAAACAAGCGGACCATATGTCCGATTTACTGCGTGAGATTCCGGGTGTTGATGTTGGTGGTACGCATTCTGTCAACCAACGCATTACGATTCGTGGCTTAGGTGAAACCGACCTTGATATCCGCTTAGACGGTGCATCGCAGCATGCCAACATGTTCCACCATATTGGCAACCTGACTCTTAACCCAGATATTCTCAAGTCCGCGGATATCCAAGTAGGTAATAACTCGGTGACGCAAAGTGGTCTTGGTGGTTCGGTGTACTTTGAAACTAAAGATGCACGTGATCTACTGCGTTACGATGAAAACTTTGGTGCGCGCGTTTATGGTGGTTATGCATCCAACGACAATCAACAGGGCTCATTAACGCTCTATGGATTGCTGTCTGAAAACGTGGACGCGATGGTCTATGGCCACTACGTAACACGAGATGACTTTGAAGATGGCGATGGCAATAAAACCTTTGGTTCAGAGGGCGACGTTTATAACATCTTAGGCAAACTAGGGTACGAGTTTGGCGATATCCATCGCTTTGAAATCTCTTACGACATGTACCGTGACAGTGGTGACTACAACCCGCGTCCTGATATGTCGGGCAGTGCGAACAACGGTCTATCCAATAACCTACTGGTTCCGACGGATTACGATCGTGACACGGTCACTCTTAGTTATGAGTTGCGCGGTGAGCAACATCAAGGTGATGTGACGCTTTACAATACCGAGACTGAAGTGGTACGTGATGAATCAGTGATGGCACCGCGTTGGCCAGCTAATCGATTATCGGAAAACACCGCAAAAAACCGGAACGTAGGCTTAAGTGCAAAATTCCAATCATTGGTGACGTTGGGTAACCTAGACCACCGTGCGACATACGGTCTTGATTACATGGATAAGACGTCAGAGAGTTACTACGGTAGAAGTAAGTTCATGTCTGAATCAGCGGTTTCTACAGCGCTATTTGTTGAGGACCAAATTTTCATTTCTGATGTTCTTTCTATTACTGCAGGTTTGCGTTTTGATGACTATCAGCGTAAAGCGGAAACGGGGGACAACGCTTACGATGAAGTGACCTGGTCGCTCGCAGCGGAGTGGGCGGTAACGCAAGATTGGACACTATTCGCTAGTTCACGCTCGCTATTTAAAGGACCAGAATTAATGGAAACCTTTATCGCATACCAAGATGTGGCGTACTTAAAAGAAGGCTTGAAACCGGAAACGGGCCAAAACACACAAGGTGGTGTGCGTTTCAATAAAAGCATGGATGAGCACTCCTTTGGTGCAAATCTGACGATATTCCAAACAGATATTGATAACTACATTGCTGACGAGTACCAACGCGCTACTCAAACTTATCTTATTTACAATTTAGGTGATGTGGAAATCAAAGGCTTCGAAGCTAGCGCCTTCTACGGTTTCGAAAACTTTGGCAGCAAACTGTCTTACTCTAAGTCAGACACCAAAAACAAAGATACTGGCGGTCCAGTAGCCGGCGGCAATGGGCGCAGTATTGATATGGGTGACAGCATCTCGCTGACATTGGATTATCAAGTTGATTCGCTAGAAACCATCTTTGGTTGGAACTCAATGTTTGTTCTTGAAGAAGACAACGTCTTTGATGGTCAGCCTAAAAAAGACAGCTATGACGTGCATAATTTATATGCGCAATGGGTGCCTTCCAATATAGATGGTCTATCAGTAACGTTCGGTATTGATAACGTCTTTGATGAGTTATATACGTCCCATGCCTCTCGTTCGGGTACCGCGCGAGGAATCACGCTGGATGACTATGAACCAGGAAGAAACTATAAGTTATCGGCCGCATACCAGTTCTAATCTTAAGAGTAATAACAACCTTAGATATTTGGCTTTTGAGCAGGAGGTTATACCAATCACAGTAATTGATCAGAATTAGCACAGGAAAAATGCTTGAGAACAAGGCCGAAATTTTCGATAAGTAGTTATTCTACAATCAAAATTTTAAACGAAGTTATCGAGCATTATAACAAGCTAGAATGACCAGTTATTTACTACGATTGGTATTACCCCACCAATACAGATTGGGAGTAGGGTGGGGATTCTGCATCGGATGCGTTAGAACGAAAAAAGCCCGCTGGTTATTCACCTAGCGGGCCTTTTTAAAACTAAATTTTTACGCTTTTTCAGGCGTTAGGCTTTTTTTTTCCTGCTGCATTTTTGCAAGGAAGTACACGTTAACACACGCGATGAAGCCGTTAGTCAGTACTACAGGCCATGAATCAATCATTAGACCGTAAGCGGTGAACAGTGCACAGCCAACAAAGTTAAGAATACGAAGCTTAACGATATCTTTCATTGTTAGCGAAATTGCAACCATGATTGAAGCTGCATAACCCAAAATTTCAACCATATTCATTTCCATTATTTGACCCTCTAAATCTGCCGAATTCTGTCGGTACCAATTCTTCTCATCTTGAGATTAGTGAGGAAGCTCCATGCCTCGAATGGTCTTGTTCGTTTTGATGGGTTAACTATAGCAATGGAAAAACCGTGATGAAAGCCTCAATTAGAGGTTAAGAGAAGGTTAGCGATTACGCAAACGTTTAAGAGAAAAATCATTGATAGTTTTACTTATTATGTTAATTAATAGTAAGAGGGCATTTATCTGCTTAGTTGATAGAAACACTTTGAACATAAACCTTTGTTTAGCGCATGCTATTGAGGAGGGTGTCGTCCTGAGTTTGTATCCGTAAGGAATTGTGAACTAATTGTCCCTTATGAGTTGAACCTGAGTGATTATCTACACTATAATGCAAGTGAGAATTATTATCATATAGATATAGTATGCCGATTGTTATTAGTTTTATATTTACGTTTGCTTTGGTACTGCGTACTAAACCCCACTATTGGTGTGTGCTAGCACATTTGTTTTCGCATGTAAGTATGCTGTTATTGATCCCTCAGGATTACGTTCTTCAGTATTTGATTGTTATGTTCTTCTCGGCACCAATATTGATTAGGTTATCGAAGAGAAGTGAGTATTTCGATGTGTTTTTCGCTTTTGTGCCTTTGCTAGTAGGGAGCGGTGGGTTGGCGTTAGCCTAACTTACCTTTTTATGCATAATGATAAGAGTAAACCGCCCCTAAAGGGCGGCGTACCCAAAAACTAATTATGCTCTGTTAAAACATGTAAGGTGCTAAGCAGCGATTCCGTAGTGATCGAGCTTACGTCACTTACATTATTCACATTTAGCGTATCCCAACCAATCCCTTCTAAAGTAATATTCGTTACCGAACCAGTAGTATCCTCTACGGTAATCGTTGTAGATGAACTTGCTGAACTATCTGGCAGCGCAGGATCGTCATTGACGGTGACTTGAATTAAGTTCGCGTCGAGTAAATCACTTACACTGGTGTTAGCTGGGAGTAGATCGGTGAGATCAATTTCATCACCACTTGGGTCATAATCGGTGATGGTATTAGTGCCACCAGAGTTCTCTTGTAAGAACACAAAGCTGTCGATGCCTCCTCCCGAAGTCAATATATCATTTCCTGAGGTTCCACTAAGGGTGTCATTGCCCTCATGTCCAAAGGTCTTAGAAACAACGAGTTGA
>Ga0209379_10002737_pt1 | contig 10541 bp, 6 predicted proteins | sample tdDd001_FD_187124 | JGI IMG/M metagenome (GOLD analysis project Ga0209379, IMG submission 187124) | Marine sediment microbial communities from the Atlantic coast under amendment with organic carbon and nitrate - tdDd00.1 (SPAdes)... | ecosystem: Environmental > Aquatic > Marine > Coastal >...
CTGCAATAATACTAAACGTGGGACTGAACTCCCCCGTATAACGTTTGGTACAAACCTTCTTGTTCAACTAACTCACCATGCGTGCCCGACTGGGTGACTTTTCCATCTTCAAGTACGTAAATTAAATCAGCTTGTTTTACTGCAGACAGCCTGTGCGCAACGATTAAAGTGGTTCTGCCGTTCAGAAACTCTGTTAACGCCTTATGGAGCGCTGCTTCCGTAGCGGTATCTAATGCTGATGTCGCCTCATCAAGTATTACAAACTGAGGATCGCTTAACACCATACGAGCAATGGCCAATCTCTGTCTTTGTCCACCAGACAATCGGATACCGTTCCGACCGATTTGGGTGTTTAAACCATTGTCTAATTGCTTCATTACGTCTTGTAACTGAGCAACTTCTAATGCGCGCCACAAAGACAACTCATCAAAGTCACCACCAAGCGTAAGATTATGCCTTAGCGTGTCGTTAAATAATATAGGTTGCTGTAATACAACGGCAATTTTATTACGAATTACATCGAAGCTTATATCTTCACTGAGTTCATCATTAAAACGTATGTATCCAGAGTTTTGTCGATAAACACCAATTAATAGTTGGATCAGTGTGGATTTACCTCCACCAGAAGCACCAACCAGTGCCACTTTTTTACCCGGTGGAATGTGCAGTGAGAGGTTATCCAAGACCTTTACCTCACTATTGTATGAAAAATCTACATTCTCGATTTTAACATCAACTTCTTGGCCTTTGTTGAAAGGATTTACCTTAGAAACAGGTCTATGTTCTTCCTCGAGTTCAAGAAGGTCATTGATGCGTTTTAGGGCAGCTTTAGCGCTGTACCAAGAAAACTGAATGCCTAATAGCTCTTGTACTGGGGACAACATAAACCAAAGATAGCCAAAGACCGCAAAAATCTGACCGATGGTGAGGTCACTGAACATCACCATGAGCATTGCGACGGCACGGAAAAGTTCAAAACCGATTAAGAAAAGAAGGAAGGACACACGACCAGCTGCTTCTGACTGCCAGGCGTATTTGTCTGCGTCGATACGGATCTGGTCAGCATCAAATTTTAACTGTTGAAGAAACTCACGCTCTTTGTTGGCTGCTCGCAATTGGTAGATACCATCTAAAGTTTCAACCAATCGGTTTTGGAAAACTTCGAATGAGTGGTTCTCTTTACGCTTAAGATGTTTGACCGTACTTCCCAGCTTACGTGAAAAGTAGATAACAATAGGGTTCACTAGAAGAATGAATAATCCAAGACGCCAGTCTAACCACAAGAGAATGATGGCCGTACCTATGACGGTGAGTAAGCTAATAACAAATTTAGCTAACGTAGAACCGATAAACTTATCTATGGTCTCTATGTCAGTGATAAGGTGAGCGTTGATGCCACCGCTACCTTTTGTTTCATATTGGCGAATACTTATCCGACCAAGTTTGTCGATCATCTTGCTTCTCATTCCATAAGTAATCGTCTTTGAAACAAGAGTAAACTGGCGGCTTTGAACTATGTTAAGCGCTTGGCTGGCAGCACGCATGAGAACAACAAGGAAGAGAGTAAAGAAGATATAACCCGTAGGAGTATGCCATGCCTCTGGTAAAACAAGATTCATGGCTGCCAAACCAGAAGCTGGCTTATCGAGTAATACTTCATCGACCATAAGTGGCATCAGAAGTGGGATAGGAACACTAATCAGAGTTGCTAAAACCGCAATAAAGTTAGCCAAAGCCAATTTAGACTTGTGCTTTTTTGCTTGAGTTATCAACCAAGAACGGCTAATAGTGTCATTTTGTGAAGTCATTGTAATGAGAATAAGTCCTATTAAATTTTAGGCGAGCATTGTATTCACTAATAATGGAAGCCTCAACAGAATAATTTGGAAGTTAATATGACCATAGAACAATACCAAACACTTACCAAACAGGCGGTTGCACTTATCGAGTCGGAACCGGATTTAATTGCAAATCTTGCGAACATAAGTTCCCTTCTATTTATGGAACTAGAAAACCTAAATTGGGCGGGATTTTATTTGAAAAAAGGAAACGAGCTCGTTCTTGGTCCGTTTCAAGGTAAACCCGCTTGTGTGCGTATCCCTATGGGGCGAGGAGTATGCGGAACTGCGGCGCAAACTAATCGCGTACAAAGAGTGTACGACGTACACGAGTTTGAAGGTCATATAGCGTGTGATGCAGCAAGTAACTCAGAAATAGTTCTGCCATTTACGATCAATGGGGAAGTGGCTGGTGTACTTGATATTGATAGCCCAAGTATTGGTCGTTTTAATGAAATTGATGAGCAAGGCCTCACACATTTCATGTTAGAAGTAGAAAAGCTGCTTAATTCGCACGCTAACGACGCATAAATTCGCCCTCGAGTGTGGTTTTTCCTTGGCATGTCACTATAATACGAGAATATTTTTCTTAATGCTTCGCGGAAATCCGCTCAAATCAGGAACCCTCATGACTGAAAAGTTAAAAAACAGCAAAGAAGTTATCGCATATATTGCTGAATGTTTCCCTAAGTGCTTTACTTTAGAAGGTGAAGCAAAGCCTCTGAAAATTGGTATTTTTCAAGATCTTGCGGAACGTCTAAATGAAGACGAAAAAGTAAGCAAAACTCAGCTTCGTGCAGCGTTAAGACAGTACACTTCATCATGGCGTTACCTACACGGTGTAAAACCTGGTGCGGTACGTGTTGATCTAGATGGCAACCCTTGTGGTGAACTAGAAGAAGAGCACGTAGATCACGCTAAAGCAACACTAGCTGAGAGCAAAGCTAAAGTGCAGGCTCGTCGTAAAGAGCAAGCTCAAAAGGCTCGTGAAGAAGGTAAAGCTAAGGCAAAACCATCGGCTAAAAAACCTCAACAGCCTCGTCGTACTAACAAACCAAAAGTACAAAAAGAGAATAAGCCTGTAGAAACACGCGCATTAAACGCTGATGAAATCACAGTAGGCAATGCAGTAAACGTGAACATGGGTAAAGGAAACATGGCAGCGACCATTGTTGAAGTCAATAAGGATGATGTACGTGTTCAACTTGCTAACGGCCTACAAATGGTTGTAAAAGCGGAGCACTTGCGCGCATAAGGGAGATACTCCTACGCATGAATTGCCGTTCAAAAGTGACACTGATTGCTGCTAGCTTAATGCTAGCAGCTTCAGCTCAGGCTCTAGAAGCCAAACTAAACAAAGATGATTTGCCGGTTCTCGCTCCTGAAGTTCAGCACGAAACAGCCAGCAAACGTGTAACATCTCGATTCACACGATCTCACTATAAGCACTTCAATCTTAACGATGATTTCTCCAAAGCGATCTTTGAGCGCTACGTAGAAATGCTTGATTACAATAGAAATATTTTTACTCAAGCCGATATCGACTCTTTCAAAGATTGGTCAATCAGCCTTGATGATCAACTTAAAGCTGGCAACAACAAGATTGCTTTTGATGTTTATAACCTTTCGATGCAGAAGCGCTTTGATCGTTTCGCCTACGCACTGACTCTACTCGATAACGAAATCAAGTTTGATACTGATGAATTTATTGAATTAGATCGCTCTGAAGCTGCTTGGCCAAAAGATGAAGCGGAATTGAATGAACTGTGGCGTAAGCGTGTTAAATATGACGCTCTTAACCTCAAGATGACTGGTAAAGAATGGCCAGAAATTAAAGAGGTATTAGAGAAGCGTTATAACAACGCAATGAAACGTATCACTCAAACTCGCAACGAAGATGCTTTCCAACTTTACATGAACGCTTTCGCTCGTGAAGTTGATCCTCATACCAGCTATTTGTCCCCACGAAATGCAGAACAGTTCCAGTCAGAAATGAACCTTTCCCTAGAAGGAATTGGTGCTGTGCTTCAAATGACGGATGATTATACCGTTATTCGATCCTTAGTGGCTGGTGGACCAGCATCTAAGAGCAAACAGCTAGGTGAGGGCGACCGAATTATTGGTGTTGGTCAAGATGGCGAAGAAGTTGTAGACGTGATTGGTTGGCGTCTTGATGATGTCGTACAGTTAATTAAGGGGCCAAAAGGCACTAAAGTTAATCTGCAAGTCTTGCCAGAAGGTAAAGATGCGAAGAGTTACGTTGTCACTATTGTCCGTGATAAAGTACGTCTAGAAGATCGTGCAGTTAAATCTGAAATTATCGAGAAAGATGGCAAGAAGATAGGGGTACTTGAAGTTCCTAGCTTCTATGTGGGTCTTTCTAAAGATACCGATAAACTGCTATCTGAGCTGAAATCGAAAAACGTTGATGGCGTGATCGTAGATCTGCGTAACAACGGTGGTGGTGCACTGACTGAAGCAACGGCATTAACAGGTCTCTTTATTAAAGAAGGTCCAGTTGTGCAAGTTCGTGATAGTTACGGTCGTATCAAAGTGAATGCGGATACCGATGGTGAAGTTAGCTACGATGGTCCTCTCACAGTGTTGATCAACCGCTACAGTGCTTCGGCGTCTGAGATCTTTGCGGCGGCAATGCAGGATTACAACCGCGCAGTCATTCTTGGCGAAAACTCTTTTGGTAAGGGTACTGTACAGCAGCACCGTTCATTAAATCATATCTATGATTTGTTTGATAAGGAGCTGGGCTACGTTCAATACACGATTCAAAAGTTTTACCGTATTGATGGTGGCAGCACTCAGAACCGTGGTGTAGCGCCAGACATCGCTTATCCAACTCCGGTTGAGCCAAGTGAAACAGGTGAAAGTGTTGAAGACAATGCGCTGCCTTGGGATAGCATTGATAAAGCAAAATATCAGACTTTCCCTAGTAATGAAGCACTTGTGACTGAGCTAACTGAGCTTCATAACAAACGAATTGCCGACGAAATGGAATTCCGATTCATTAAAGAAGATATCGAGAAGTACCGTAAAGAGAAAGACGATAACTTATTGTCTCTTAACGAGAAAGTACGTGAAGACGAATCGGATAAAGCGGAAGCATTACGTTTAGAGCGCATTAATGAACGTCAGACTGCAATGGGTAAAGAACCATTCAAGACGTTAGACGATGTGCCAAAAGACTACGAAGCCCCAGATGTTTATTTAGATGAATCTGTCGCGGTGATGGTTGATATGCTTAAGAGCTAAGTATTCAGTCATAACGACTAGCAATTCAATACAAAAAGAGCGAGTCATTTCGATTCGCTCTTTTTTTGTGTGCTTTTACCGTAATGTTTACGCTAAATACGATGATTCATACTCTTAATTCTCACCAATAATTTACGTGATCTAGATCAAATATATCGCAAAAATGAGTTCTAGTGCCTAAGCTAAAAGAAAACGATAAGGATACCGTTATGAAATGGTTTGTTGTTTTACTTAGCTTTTGTTGCTTCAGTGTTTTTAGTGCGGAAATAAACAAAGAAGACGAACTTAGTCATTTTGATACACCTTTTCTCATCGGTGACTGGTATTTAATGAATCCTAATCCTGATGATTCTGCTGAAAACTTCAGAGCCATTAAGCTGACTCTTGGCTCGGACTACACTTTTTCGATCGATATTCAGAAAAAGGACTACTCGATTGACCATTGGGAAGGGATGTACAACGCTAACGAAGATACCATTGTCCTGGGCTTGAACACAGACCAACCGCAAATTTATGCATATCGAAATAATCACAACACGCTAGACCTGAACGGCGTAACCTTTACCAAAGGGTTGTCGAATGCACTTGCTGGTATTTGGTCCAGTTCGCAAGTTGGTGGTGACGGTATGCTTGCCAATAACATCAGCCAGATGGATTTGATATTGCAGCCAGATTTTGTGTTTATGTTCCGAGTTTCAAATGAAGAAGGAGAGGAGTCGGTTAAGCAGGGCGTGTTTTACACTGAGGGAGAACATTTAGTTCTTCTGTACGAGAATGGTGAGCACGGTACACGTTACAAATTGAACCAAAATATGCTGACGATTGAGGACTCTAATGGAGATATGTACGCGGTACTTAATCGAGTGACACCTTAAATGATTCATTCAGATGATTTCACGTTTGTTTATTAATAGTGAAATATTCTGATGTTGATTAAATGTTAAACGGAAAGCGGAGCTAAGCCACTAAAAGCTCCGTTTTTTTATAGAAAGACTTGTATTCTGATACCATAACCCCTACAAATAGCTTATATCGTGATACCAGTGTGAGGTGTTTGAGCCTCTAGTCCTGGTATTTTTGTGGTTCTATATACAAGGATTTATGGACATGTCTCAAGCTCCCCAAGCGAAATATCGCAAAGATTATAAGGCGCCATCTCATACCATTACTGATATCGATTTGACGTTTGATCTTTATGACAACGACACAATCGTCACAGCAGTATCAAAAGTAGTTCAAAAGGGTGAATCAACCACGTTAGAACTGGACGGTGAAGGGCTAGAGCTACGCTCCGTAAAAGTGAATGGTGAAGATTGGTCTCATCATGAAGTCAAAGAAGCTTCATTAGTTCTTACTGATCTGCCAAAAGAATTTGAATTAGAAATTGTTACTAAGGTTGACCCAGAAGCCAACACAGCGCTTGAAGGCCTATACAAATCAGGTGGTGCATTCTGCACGCAATGTGAAGCAGAAGGTTTCCGTCGCATTACTTACTATCTAGATCGTCCAGACGTTCTTGCAAAATACACAACGAAAGTGATTGCGGACAAAGGCGTGTATCCATTCCTACTGAGCAATGGTAACCGTATTGCAGAAGGAGAAGCAGAAAATGGTCGTCATTGGGTTCAGTGGCAAGACCCACATCCAAAGCCAGCTTATTTGTTTGCGTTAGTTGCTGGTGACTTTGATGTTCTACATGACAAATACACGACAACATCTGGCCGTGAAGTTGACCTAGAAATCTTTGTAGATAAAGGCAACCTTGACCGTGCAGGTCATGCAATGACTTCGCTTATCAACTCAATGAAGTGGGACGAAGATCGTTTTGGTCTTGAGTATGATCTTGATATCTACATGATCGTTGCGGTTGATTTCTTTAACATGGGCGCGATGGAAAACAAAGGTTTGAACATCTTCAACTCGAAGTTTGTTCTGGCAAATGAGAAAACGGCTACTGACCGCGAATACCTTGGTATTGAAGCGGTCATCGGTCATGAATACTTCCATAACTGGACAGGTAACCGAGTGACTTGTCGCGACTGGTTCCAACTGAGCTTGAAAGAAGGTCTAACGGTGTTCCGTGATCAAGAGTTCTCATCAGATCTTGGCTCACGTGCAGTTAACCGTATCGACAATGTTCGTATTATCCGTGGCCCTCAGTTTGCGGAAGACTCAAGCCCAATGTCACACCCAATTCGTCCTGATAAAGTTATTGAAATGAATAACTTCTACACGCTAACCGTGTACGAAAAGGGCAGCGAAGTTATCCGTATGTACCACACGCTACTTGGCGAAGAAGGTTTCCAAAAAGGCATGAAGCTTTACTTTGAGCGTCATGACGGTACGGCTGCAACGTGTGAAGATTTCGTTTCTGCAATGGAAGATGCAACCGGCGTTGACCTCAAGCAATTCCGCCTATGGTACAGCCAATCGGGTACACCAACACTTCGTGTAAACAGTGAATACAATGCAGAAGCAAAAACTTACGCCCTAACGGTTGAACAGTTCACTGAAGCAACACACGAACAAGCAGAAAAACAAGCACTACATATTCCGTTTGATATCGAACTTTACGCACAAAATGGTGATGTGATTCCACTGGTTATCAATGGCGAATCAGTACACAACGTTCTGGATGTGAAACAAGACAAGCAGACTTTCGTATTCGAAAACGTAGCAGAACAGCCAGTGCCATCATTACTTCGTGAGTTTTCTGCACCAGTTAAATTGGAATACGACTACAGTGATGATGAACTGATTTTCTTGATGAAGCATGCGACAAACGATTTTGCTCGTTGGGATGCTAGCCAAATGCTACTAGCGAAATACATTCGTCAAAACGTAGCCAATGTTCAAGCGGGTGGTGAGGTTAAATTATCTGAAGACTTAATCGATGCATTCCGAGGCGTGTTACTTGATTCGAATCTTGAACCTGCGTTTATCGCACAAGTTCTGTCTTTGCCTTCAATCAACGAAATCACAGGTTGGTACAAGCAGATCGATATTGATGCGGTAGATACGGTACTGAATGGCATTACAGTGTCACTTTCTAAAGAAGTAGAAGATGAACTGAGTGCGACTTACCACGCATTGAACCAAGCAGAGTACAGCATTGATCACGACGCTATTGGTAAACGAGCTTTGCGTAACCAATGTCTGCAGTTCTTAGCTTACACTGAAAAGGGTAACGAGCTAGCGAAAGCACAGTACGAGTCATCAAACAACATGACAGACACTATCGCAGCAATGAGTGCTGCGAACAGTGCTCAACTTGAATGCCGCGAAACACTCATGGCGGATTACAGCGACAAGTGGAAGCACGATGGTCTGGTTATGGACAAGTGGTTTGTTCTTCAGGGCAGCAACCCAGTAGAAAACGCACTTGATAAAGTGAAAGAAACTATGAGCCACGAAGCGTTTAGCTTGAAAAACCCGAACCGTACGCGTAGTTTGATTGGCTCGTTCTTGAACGCAAACCCAGTTCGCTTCCATGATAAGTCTGGTTCTGGCTACAAGTTTGCGGGCGAGATCCTTCGTCAGTTGAACGATAGTAACCCACAAGTAGCGTCTCGTATGATCGATCCTCTGCTGAAGTTCCGTAAATACGATGAGAGTCGTCAAACATTGATCCGTGCAGAGCTTGAAAAGCTTAAAGCGATGGACAATCTGGCGAAAGACTTGTTCGAAAAAGTGACTAAAGCACTAGACGAATAATCGACAAAAGAATAGGGTGGTCGTTACGATCACCCTAGCTATTTGTTCTGACAATAATCCATTCCCATGAAGCAGTATTACTTCTCTCTCAACATCTCTTACCAAACATTTCTTTCACACTATTCTGGCGTGGCGAATTCGGTTCAAGTCATTACCGACAACGGTTTAAGGCTGCAACTAGACGCATCAAAATTTCGACCGTTTCTTAGTCAATTAGGCATTCGAGGTCGTTTTAGACTCACAACTGACCAAAATAATAAGTTTCTAAAGTTAGAAACTCTGTGATGCCTGATATTCCTAGTGAGTTAAACAGGAATCTTAGTCACAGAATCAAACATTTCACCTCCTACCACTGCGAATTTTTGTTAAACATTTGTAATTATGCTTTTACAATAAGTGCATGCATTACCTATGCTTAGTTTCGAGGCTAAAACCCGAAGTTAAGTCCCCCTACAAAACAACAATTCTAATGTGGAGTGTGAATATGACCGCGCGTGAAAATGTAGTGCCGGTTCTGCTTGAAAAGGTATACCAACTAATTCAAGACAAACTCGAGCTTTCTCACCAACCGCTTGTAACTAAACTTGCTCAACACTTATTTAGTAACATTGCTGATGATGACTTAATTCAGCGAAACGAATCCGACCTATATGGTGCCGTTGTTAGCCTGTGGCATCATGTCAATGAAAAGAAACCAGAAGACATCTCTGTAAGGGTATTTAACCCAACTGTCAGTCGCCAAGGTTGGCAATCAACCCACACCATTGTTGAAATTGTTGTCCCAGATAGCCCTTTTTTGGTGGATTCCATCAAGATGGCACTAACGCGACTCGACCTTGTTTCTCACTTGATGCTTAACAATCCAACGCAACTAGAGCGCGATAAGAAAGGTCAAGTGACGGACGTTAATGGTGAGGGTGGTGTTCTTCAATCTCTGTTCCACATTGAAGTTGACCGCTTAACCAGTAAAGATGAAATGCAAGCACTGAAAAATGAGCTACTTACTATTTTGTCTGACACACGTTTAGTCGTTGATGACTGGAAGCAAATGGTTGATAAACTCAAGATCGTTACTGATGATCTCGTAAAGAATAAAGATCGAGTCTCAATGAAAACCGATCGTTTGGATGAAACGATCGAATACCTACGTTGGTTAGGGGATCATAACTTTACCTTCATGGGCTACAAGGAATATGATCTTGTTAACGTCGATGGCGACACTGAACTCCAACCAGTAAAAGAAAAAGGCCTCGGTCTATTTGCCGATGACAATCGCATACGCAGCATTAAGCTTTCAGAGTTATCTGATTCAGCTCGTCTTGAAGCGAAAAAACCTTACGCACTGATCATTACTAAGGGCAACCAAGCGTCTCGCATTCATCGCCCAGCGTACACCGACTACATTGGTGTTAAAAAGTTTGATGAAAACGGCAAAGTCATTGGTGAACACCGTTTCACAGGTCTTTACACTTCTGCTGTATATAACCAAGCGGTACAAAGCATTCCTCTGATCCGCGAGAAAGTGGGTCGTATCCTAGAAGCAAGCGGCTACCGTAACGGATCGTACTCTTACAAAGCACTGCACAATATTCTAGAAAACTACCCACGTGATGAACTCCTTCAAGCTCGTGAAGAAGAGCTACTAGAAGTGGGAATGGGTGTAGTACAGATGCAAGATCGTGACTTATTGCGTCTGTTTGTTCGTAAAGACCCGTTTGGTCG
>Ga0209379_10002740_pt1 | contig 10534 bp, 8 predicted proteins | sample tdDd001_FD_187124 | JGI IMG/M metagenome (GOLD analysis project Ga0209379, IMG submission 187124) | Marine sediment microbial communities from the Atlantic coast under amendment with organic carbon and nitrate - tdDd00.1 (SPAdes)... | ecosystem: Environmental > Aquatic > Marine > Coastal >...
TTTTGCAATACTCATTGTGTTGTTTACAATCTCTTTTTCAAGTGTTGCTATACAGTTTCTGCTTAAAATCGTTGAGCAACTGAAAGATCAATCATTTTATGTTAACAATGAAAAGATACTTGGTAATGTAAATAGGTTTTGCATATTCATGTCTCTTTACATGAGTCGGAGATATTCTTATCTTTTCATTTTTGTCATTCCGGTTATTCTAATAGTGTTCTGGAAGTATTATAGAACTGAACTGAAGTCTTGGATGACATTTAGGTATTTCATTGCCAAAATGTTGTTTGAATTACTATTTGCAAGTCTTGGTTTTTTCGCTTTTGTTAAACTAGTTAGTTGAGGTAGAGTTATGAATCATACAAAGATAATCATATACTGTGATAAAAAATTTAATAATGAAAAACTGCATAACGAATGTAAAAAATACTATGGTGAACCGAGTGTCATAACGAAACCAGAGGTGTTATTTAGTGAGATGCTTTATACTAGAGATTTTTTTAATCTCATTTTCCTTAAAAGTGACTTACTGGACACCATTGATGAACATATGGCAACGTTACTCAAGAAAGAAAACTATTATTGCGTTGTATTTTCGGATCATAATGATTTTGATCTTCTGTTCAAAGAGTATATTAATGACTATATGTTATATGATAGCAATTATAAAGTGGAAAACTTTTTTAAAAGACTCAATTTGAACTTGGCAGAACGGTTCAAGTTAATGGCAAAATATGATTCGCTCAATGGTTTTTATGATATAGCCAAGCAACTAACTGTAGAGAAAGATATGACAAATTTATTGAACTTGATACTCGACCATTGCATGGCTTCCACTAAATCGGATGCGGGGAGTTTGTTCATAATTGTAGATGAAAATAACGAAAAATTCACTTTTTATGAGAAAAATTCAAAAACAAATCGTTTGAAGTTTATGATTGCAAAGAACAACTTTATGAATGTTGATCTCGTATCTACAACGATGGAAATTACGAGTAAAAGTATTATTGGTTCATCTGTTAAGAAAGGATCACCAATAAGGATTGATGATGCATACCATATAGGTGAAGGTGAGGATTATGGTTTTAATGAGGACTTTGATAAAAAGACTGGTTACAAAACCAAATCGATTTTAACGATACCGATGAAAGATCATGAAGATAGAGTGATTGGTGTAATCCAATTGATTAATAAAAAACATAATGGAGATATTATACCTTTTACAAGCGAAGATGAGTCTGTGATTTACTCGGTTACTGGATTAGGGGCTGTTGTTATTGAGAAATCGATACTTTATAGAGATCTGAATAAACTTATTGAAAAGAATCGGAATAAGGTTCTAGAAGAGGTTGAAAAGCGAAAGAGTGCTGATGAAGAAATTAATAAGCTGTTGAGTGCTGTTGAAGTGAGTCCTGTAAGTGTTATGATCACTGACGTGAATGGTGCAATACAATATGTAAATCCAAAATTTGAGCTGCTGACGAACTACAGCTCTTCTGAAGTGCTGGGAAAGAATCCGAGATTTCTTAAATCAGAATTATACGATGATGATTATTATGCGTCCCTATGGTCAACCATATTAAATGGTGAGGAGTGGCATGGTGAGTTGTATAACAAGAAGAAGGATGGAACGTTTTATTGGTCGAACTGCCATATCTCATCGGTTAAAGATGAACACGATGAGATTAAGTATTTTATATCCGTCCAAGAGGATGTTACAGATAAGAAACGTTTAATTGCAGCGATAAAAGAAAAAAATGATGAACTTGAAGAGATAATTGAGGAGCTTAATTTGTCTAAGATGCAAGTCATTCAAAGTGAAAAACTCGCTGGGATAGGTCAATTGGCTGCAGGGATAGCACATGAAATAAACAATCCGTTATCATTCGTTGTTAATAATTTCAAGTGGTTGGGTGACTCGGTAGATGAAATGATATCAATTCTATCAGAATGCTTAAAAGAATTTTCTGGTTGTGATGATATCATTGAGCAAAAAATTGTAAAACGAAAAGAGGAAATGGATTCAATTACTTCAGAAATCAAAGAGATACTGAGTGATTCAGATATCGGACTAATGAGGGTTGTTACAATCATTAAGGCACTTAGAATATTTTCGACAATCGATCAATTTGAAGATTACCAGTACTATGATTTCAATTTGAATCTTGAGAACACACTTTTATTGATGAAAGGTGAAATTGGAGTCATTGAAGTTCAGAAGGAGTTTAAAGATATTCCTTTCATTAAAGTTGTTGCAAAAGAAATGAATCAAGTTTCATTGAACTTGTTGAAGAACGCATTATATGCTATTAAAGAAAAATATGAAGATCTGTCAGAAGGTCGTGTCATTTTGAAGACATATGTAGATGAAGAGAGTATGTACTTCGAGATAGTGGATAACGGCAGTGGTATTGAAGAGGAAATACAGAATAGAATCTTCGAACCGTTTTTTACAACAAAACCAGTGGGAACTGGCCCTGGTCTCGGATTAAGCATTGTCCATGATGTGGTTGAAAAAAGACATCACGGTAGCATAAGCTGTAGTAGCGAGATTGGTGGTGGCACAATGTTTTCAGTTGCAATACCGTTAGAAAAGGATTAATGTTTCAATGATATGTTTTAATGTAAAAATCGGTCAACCTCTGAATTTCAGAAGTATGGCCGATTTTTTATGTACATTTACTTGATGTCTTTTGTAATGGAGTTGCAGCGATGAATGGAAAAGAAGCAATAACCGAAAGATAAGCTTCACGAAGTAAAACAATATATGTGAATTTGGTTTAGAATGAAAAAGTATACTGATAACTATACAATTTTTGAGCTTTATTTGATACCATTGAGAAGTATAAAATTTTAAATGAAATGTTATAAATTTGATTGGATAGATTATTGGGGGTCATATGAATTACGGAAAAATAATTGGTGTGGGCAATACGGCTACAGTATATGAATGGGAAGAAAACAAGGTACTTAAACTGTTTAATCAAGGATATCCAAATGAAGCCATCGAAAAAGAGTTTCATAATGCAAAAGCTATAGAAACGATGAATTTCGGAAAACCAAAAGCTTATGAGATTATATTAAATGAAAATCAAACAGGTATTATATACAATAGAATTGATGGTGACTCGCTTTTGGACTGGGTTATTAAGACCCAAGATGTGAATCAATGTGCAATCTATATGGCAGAATTACATAAATCAATCTTACAAAACAAAATCAGTAATGTACCAAGTTATAAGGAGTTTCTGAAAGACAATTTAGAACGTACTCCATCTATTAATTCAAGTAATCAAGAAGAAGTCTTACAGCTATTGGATAATTTAGTAGATGAGGAGACACTATGTCATGGTGATTTTCATCCTGGAAATATATTGATGTCAGAAGGACAGTTAATGGTAATAGATTTCATGAACATCTGTCATGGTAGCTACTTATATGATGTTGCAAGAACTGTATTTCTGGTAGAGTATACACCCGTTCCAATGGATGTAGAAAATAGAGAAAGTATTCTGGATTTAAAGAAGACATTATCTGCTGCATATCTAAAAGAAATGAATGTTACAAAGGAAATGATAAAAGATTATCTGACAGTTATTGTAGAAGCAAGAAAAGGGGAATGTCCAGATGAATAGTTGTAAGAGGAAATATTATCAACGGTTAGTCATGTTATAATACAAAAGGACACCGGTGTGTAATGAAATGGCACGCATTACAAGCATTCTGGCTAAATACAAAATAAGAGAAACTTAAGATGATAAGAAGAGGTATAAAAATGACATTTGAAGAACTATATGAAGTAGCGAAAGACGCACTAAATCCTAGGAAACTATCAAAAGATTCATATGCTGGTTCTGTCTCAGCAGCATTACTTACTGAAGATGGCAATGTTTATAAAGGCGTATGTATAGATACACCCTGTTCAATGGGATTCTGTGCAGAACATGCTGCAATAGCATCAATGATTACAGCAGGTGAAAATAGAATAATAAAGTTGGTAGCTGTTTATAAAGACGGAACAATAATACCGCCGTGCGGACGATGTAGAGAATTTGTTAGTAAGATCCATGATGACAATCATCAATGTGAGGTTCTTGTCGAGAAAGATGCAATTGTAACCATAGGAGATTTACTGCCAAGACAATGGAAGGTATAGCTAAGAATAAAATAAGAAAGCAAACGATGGGAGATATTATGGCAAGACTCATTAGGAATTCAGCTAAAGCAATAATATTTAAAGATGGAAAAATGTTAGCAGCAAAAATAAAAGATCAAGATGAAATCTTCTATATCATGCCTGGAGGTGGACAAGAAACTGAAGAAACCTTAGAGGATGCCGTAAAAAGAGAAGTTGCTGAAGAGTTTGGTATTGTTATTAAACCAAAATCTCTTGAATTTGTTATAGAGGGTGTTACGGGAGAAAGATTTCATAGAATTGACTTAGTATTTCTTTGTGAATATATTGATGAAATACCCGATGCAGAACTAAAAGGTGATATAGGTCAAATTGGATATGATTGGCTGCCTGTTAACAATCTTATACACGAACCCTTGTATCCGTCTAGATTACGACAACAAATAATGAACTTATATAATGATGAAAATACTGAAGTGTACCTTGGAGATGAAAGCATGGAATAGTTTTGACTGAGGTTATAGGTCATAAAAACTTGAATACAAAACGATAACTTTTACCTCATGTAATAATAAATGATGTGGAGAGAGCTTTAAAAAAGTAACAAGAGATTTTAGTGAGATAACGTAGATAATATGTGTCTCATTTTTTATTACTGATATAATGTAAAAGAGTACTTTGGTTGACTTATTACATACCCACTTTTACCAAGGATATTATTTGACTTATACAGTATAATTAGAATAGGGAGTTGGTGTACAAATCTAGCAAAGAATTGGACAAATATGAACATTGACTAAAAATAATAATTTCCTTATGCTGAAGATGGAGGGCATATGAAAAGAAAAAATATATTATCTTTGATACTACTTGGATTGCTGGTTATAACAATAGCTGTTTTTCTGAATAGTTTAGATACTTTGGAGTATGAGAATACTTCTGATAATGAAAGTGACATAATTGAAATTAGATTCAGTAGTTCTTGGGCAGGTGTTGATAGTAAAACAGATTTCCTTGAAACATTGATCCAAGAATTTGAAAAAGAATATCCTCATATAAAAGTGTTAAATGAATCTATGTATGGAGAAGATTTCTTATTCACTTTAAAAGCAGATTTTGCATCTGGTAATGGTCCGGATGTTTTTGGTCTGTGGCCCGGATCTGACTTAAAGTTATTGATAGAAAATGATATGATTGCTGATTTGGCGCCGGTTCTTATAGACGACTTAAATTGGTATCAAAACTTTGATCCGAAAGTATTTGAATTCTTAGATCAAGGTAATGGTATTTATAGTATTCCGTTTGAAGTAATTTATGAAGGGCTGTATATCAACAAAGACTTATTTGAGTTGTATCACGTAAAAATACCAGAAAACTATGACGAACTATTAGAAGCTATTGAGACATTCAATAAACATAAGATTATCCCGATTGCTTATAATTCTACGCCTGAAGGAAGTTTTATATATCAGAATATGATTGTTCAATTAGCAGGAAAGTATGGTACAGAACATCCAATTAAGCGAGATGGTACAATCAAAGAAGGTTATTTGGAAGCCATGTATAAAATGAGGGAGATGTATCAAATGAATGCATTTCCTGAAGATGCTTTTACATTAGATGATGCTTCAAGAAATGCTCTGTTTGTTTATAAAAAGGCTGCAATGATTGTGCAAGGATCGTGGTTTAACAGTTCTTTATTGGATGAAACAGTTGGATTGATTCCTTTTCCGATAGGAAAAAAATCATCTGTTATTTATGGTGTTGGGAATGGCAATTTTCATATCAGTCAACAGACTTACAAGGATCCTAAGAAGAAAGAAGCATCTTTACTTTTCTTAAAGTATCTAACATCAGATAAAAGTAGAGCTATTTTTAATGTATCACCAAGTTTTATCGGAACATCAGCTGATGAGTCGGGAAGTTATTTAAAGAATCTAGGTATAAAATTGATTCAAGAAGCTGACGAATTAGTAGGTCCACCGGATCATTATATCAATAGAAATTTTTGGGAATCGGTGTTAATAAAAGAATTCCCCAATATGTTAGAAGGACAAATATCACCAGAAGAGATATTTGAAATGTTAGATGATTATTAGGAGGCTTATATGCAGTTTTATCAACGTTTAAATATAAAGAATAAATTGCTTATGATGTTCATCCTACAGATGGTATTACCTGTATTTATATTAGGTATATTTCTGCTGCGTAATGTAGAGAATAATATGAAGAGTCAAGCTCTTACTTTATCTCAAGATATGTTGAAGGTGTTAGAGCTTAGAATTGTTGATTTTGCAGATGACATCAAATCAGTTTCTCAAGATTTATTGTATGATTTAGAGATTTATGCTGTGTTAAATGATGATCAAGATGATAAATTTACTTACTATCATAACGTGAATAACTTAAAAAATGTATTAAGAACTCTAACGCTTTCAAATGATTCTATTCAGGCGATATCAATTATTGATCAGGCACATAATAATTATACCTACGATATTACGAGTGGACGATTAAACATTATTAACTCTCTGCCGTATGATACCCTTTTAAGTGTTGCAAGAGAAGCGGAAGGTCGACCTGTATGGTATGTGGATTATAATGATGATAAAGGGGATATCTACTTAACAAGAGTCATTAATGATATAGATACTTTCAATGAAGTTGGTTTATTGGTTATTCAAGTCAATATGGAACCAATGAAACAAGATTACAAAGATTTGTCTTCCGAGTTATTCGAAGAAGTTTTCTTAATTGAATCTGAAGGTCGCACTGTATTTTCTAGTGCAGACAGTGAATTTGATGCTTCTCTTTTAAAAGAAGATGAAACTTCGGGTGTCTTTTATGAGGATGACTCTAAGGAACGTATGATATCCTTTAGACGTATTGAAAATCCCAATTGGGTTGTTGTGACTGCAATTTCAAAAGAAGCACTGTTAGAAGAAGTTAATCGATTTACCAGATATTCATTCTTTATTTTTGTGCCACTTGTATTGCTATTGTCTTTGTTCACTATTTTTGAAGGCATGCATATGGTAGAATCGCTGAATAAAATTGTACATGGTATGCAAGAAGTAAGTAAAGGGAAAAAACATGTGAATATTGAAGTTGAAAGGAAGGATGAAATAGGCTTTTTGGCAGATTCTTTTAACGATATGTCTACAGAAATCGAAAATCTAGTAGAGAATGTTTATACGGAACAACTCACAAGAAAAGAAGTGGAGATTAAAGCGTTGCAAGCTCAAATAAATCCTCATTTCTTGTACAACACTCTTGAAACGATAAATTGGCATGCTCAGCTAAAAGGAGCGCCTGAAATCAGTCATATGGTGACAGCCTTATCTTCAATCATGGAAGCCAGTATAGGAAGAGATAATAAACTAATAACTTTTAGAGATGAAATGAAGTATATAGAAAACTATATTTCTATTTTGAAGTATCGTTATGAAGGACGACTGGAGTTTAATAAAACAATTGATCCAAGTATTATGGGAATTAAGATACCGAGACTGATTTTACAGCCGATCGTAGAAAACTCTATTAACCATGGTATTGGTCAAAGAGCAACAATTGGTGAAATTAACATCACTGCTGAAAGAAAGAATGATCATATTGTTATAGAAGTCTGTGATAATGGTAAAGGTATGACATCAGAGGAATTAGACTTGTTGATGAAAAAAATCAATAGTAATGATGGGAATGAAAGTATTGGACTAGAAAATGTTAATAAAAGATTGAAACTGTTTTACGGAGAAGGTTATGGTATTAGGGTCATGAGTGAACTGAATGTTTTTACCAAAGTTATTATTATCATACCTGAGAAGAAACTAAACGAAGGAGATATCTACTATGTATAAAGTAGTTATTATAGATGACGAACCCATTGTTAGAAAAGGGATCGTTAATATTATCAACTGGCATGCACTCGGCTGTGAAGTTGTAGGTGAAGCATCAAATGGTAAAGAAGGCATTGATTTAATTGAGTTATATCAACCCGATATCATTCTTACAGATATTAATATGCCTGAGATGGATGGTTTGGAAATGATCCGTCAAACCATAAAAAAAATACCTTGGAGTAAGATAATAGTTTTGACGGGGTATCGAGAATTCGATTATATTCAAGAAGCTTTGAAATTAGGTGCAACAGAGTATTTATTAAAACCATCTAAAATCGATGAGATTACGACAGCAGTAAAAAAGGCATGTTTGGAGTTAGAGTATAAAAATAGGAGAGATGAAAGTATTCAGGTATTAGAAGAACACTTTAATCGTTCTTTACCTTTATTAAAGGAAAAGCTGTTATTTGATATTGTTTTTTCTTCTTATCATGATGCAAATGAAATTATGGAGGAAATGGCTCTATATGAAATGGTGATTAATGAGTTTGTCGTTGTGTCAGTGGATTTAAGTCATAAAAACCCAGTTGATATCTATCAAAAGCAACTTTTTAAAATTGGTATAAAAAATGCCTTTTTAGATATTTTTTCAGATCAATATGACTGTGAAACCATTAATGTGACACAATCAAGAATCGCTTTTATCATTCAACCCAAAAATGTTTATCAAAGTTTTTTGGAGGACGTACATAAGAAGGCTGAGAGTTTTCAAGTGATTATCAAATCTTGTTTTGATTTAGAGATGACACTTGGTATCAGTACACTGGGTAAGGGCTGGCAAGCGCTTCATGAGAAAATGAAGGAATGTGAACAAGCACTGGATTATAAGATGTATTTTGGTGATGACGCATTAATCCTATATGATGATATAAAAAATCTATCTCTCATTAAAGAAGATCATAATATCTTAAGTATTACGAGAGATATATTGTCAGCCATAAAAATTGGTAATGAAGCCTTGCTTGACGACTTAAATAGTAAATTACTGCTCATATCTAAAAAATCAGAGGATTATAAGAAAATATACTTTGAACTGATTTGCGAAATTTCTAAAAAGGAACACATAGATTTAGATAACTATAAAGATGTAGAAAGCTTACATAAGGTCTATCAAGGCATTGCTCTCGAGTATATGACCATCAACAAAAATATCAATATGAAAAATTTGAGTGTCGTTCTAAAACAATCACTAGAGTACATTCAAAATAATTACAACGAAAGTATTTCATTACAAGATGTTGCAGATTATACATATGTTTCAATCTATTATTTGAGTCGTATGTTCAAAAAAGAAATCGGTAAAAATTTTGTTGAGTATTTAAATGAATTTAGAATTAATAAAGCAAAACATTATTTAAAAGATTTTGAATTGAAAACATATGAAGTTGCAGAACTAGTTGGTATAACAGATCCTCATTATTTTTCTAAGTTATTTAAGAAGTATACAGGATTGACACCAACTGAATACAGGAATAAGGTGTAGTATGAATGATTTAATTAACTTTTACAGAGTCAAGGATTTAGAAAAGACAAGACAGTTTTATTCTGAAGTACTTAAATTGCCGCTTTATAAAGATCAAGGTAAATGTTTAATATTTGATACATATTACGGAAAACTGGGATTTTGCTCTCACTTTCCTGAAGAAATTTCACAATCTAGTTGTATCACATTTGTCTATGATTCAGTCGAATCAGTGGATGAGATGTATCAAACGCTATCAGCGTATGCTGAGCATGCACCTATAGAAAACACAGTATTCAGGATATATCATTTTTTCATAACAGACCCAAATGGATTGAAATTAGAATTCCAACATTTTATGTAAAAGCATTGATAACACACGATTGTAGCAATTGCGACATATAGATTAGATGTCAGTGTTAAAGAAGAGTCTCTATTATTAAGCTGTATTTTCAAAATATTTAGTTAAGCTGAATTTTGAGTTTTACTGTATAAAAATATATAAGAAGCTAAAAAAATAAAAGTGTGTCATACCAATTGATTTAAAGGATATAAAATATAAAATACTATCTTTTTAATGAAGATTAACAATGAAATTTTATAGAAATAAGGTAGTTATAGGTATTGTCATCAAAAAAAAAATCTGCATGAAAACTTGCATATACTTTTGGTATTTAAGTGCCTTTTTACACAGTGTCATCATTATTGGAAAGTGAATCAATTCCTATTAAACATTTTGAATATTTATCCATATAAAACTCAAAGGCGCTTAAAAACACATTTTGATTTAAGTCTCAATACTATTAAATACTATAAAATGCTACAAATAAAACTCGAATTAGGTTACTGATCATGTAGACAATTTTTATGTTTGATGAAAATTACGAATATTCAGATTGTTGACACTTAGTGAATACAGTCGTTTTATGTATGATAATGCAGTTCTTTGTGGTATGATAAACTTGACATTAAATTAATTAAGAGTTACAATTTTGTTGTAATTCAAAGCGTATATTACGACTAATTCATATCTCATCT
>Ga0209379_10002741_pt1 | contig 10529 bp, 8 predicted proteins | sample tdDd001_FD_187124 | JGI IMG/M metagenome (GOLD analysis project Ga0209379, IMG submission 187124) | Marine sediment microbial communities from the Atlantic coast under amendment with organic carbon and nitrate - tdDd00.1 (SPAdes)... | ecosystem: Environmental > Aquatic > Marine > Coastal >...
CCACGTGAGCTTTTTCAGCCGCGAGACTTTTCGCTATCTGGCAAAGCGCGATGGCCTGAAAGTCGAGTTTGTTGGAAATGATGTAATTTTGCTGAGGAAAACCCAGTAATGACCCGTAAGAAAAGAACCCGTACACCAGGATCGGAAGGTCCTGCAGAATATTCTCAAAAATCAACGACTAGAGCAGATCTAGAAGCGCGTAAGCGTCAGAAAGACAAAAAGCGCAAAGGCCTGAAGTCTGGTAGCCGTCACTCGGCTGTCCAGACAGAAGATGCGAGAGCACAGGCGAAACGCAAAGATCCGCGCCACGGCAGCAAGAAGCCGGTCGCCCTGATTGTTGAGGCCAAGAAGCCGACAACGAAGAAAGAGCGCCGCCTGAGTGCCGAGCAGGAACTGGCGATGCTGGAAAACGATGCACAGCTGATGGTGTTGCTTGACCGTATCGAAGCGGGTGAAAACCTAGGAGCTGGCCTGCAGAAGCAGGTTGATCAGAAGCTGGATCGTATCGAGCAGCTAATGAACCAGCTGGGTCTGCTGGAAGACAATGTACCTGAAGCCGCTGATGGCTTTGCACCGGTAGCAGGTATCTCTTCTGATGATGATTTGCTTGAGCAGTTTGAAAACTCGGATTTTGGCTCATTTGAGAACCCTTTTGAGGACTCAGGCGAGAGCTCGTCCGATAAGGAGTAATCGTTGCAGGATATGACGCTTTGGTTAGGACTGGCTGGCAGTATTGTTGCCGTACTGGCAATGTATGCCGGCTACTTATTGTTTAAACTGTACCAGCAAAATGCACGTCATAAAGCCTTTCTGGAGCGGACAAACCTTCAGCAGGCCGAGAAAATTCAAGAGCGCAATAGCAATATTATGGAGAGTGTGCTCATTATTGCCGAAGCCGGCAAGCAGGATCAGTGCGATATGTCAGAAGTGGCCATCCGTCTCTATAAGCTGATGGAAGTGCTTCAGGGCGATCGACAGGTTGATTTTGCCAGCCAGTATCCGGCGATGAACGAGTTGTACCATGTCGTGAAAGACATGCCGCGCGGCGATGCTAGAAAGACTCTGCAGAAAAAAGAACGGATGGAGCTGGATTTACGACGGATGAAAGCCGAAGCTCGTTTGCTTGCCGATATCAAGTGCGAGCTGGATGTGGTTTTGACGCTGAAAGCCGAGATCACGCCAAGCGTTTATTAGAATGACAGGCCTCATCTATACTGAAGTTATCAGATGGGTGAGGCTTCTGACTAATAGCCAAGGCAATATCTGAGCTAGTCATCATTTCAGTTATCTGTAAAAAGTAAAATATCTACATCTTTACCAAGTTATGGCAAACTTGGCATTCGCAATTTATCCCCCAGACCATTAGTGGAAGTATGTCATGTCACATGAGCAGATTATTTGGGATCAGGCACTGATAGAAAAATATAATTACTCAGGCCCCCGCTATACCTCATACCCGACCGCCCTTGAGTTTCATGAAGCCTTTACGCCGGCGGAATTTGATATGGCGTGTGCGCAATACCCTGATCGCAACCTTTCACTGTATGTCCATATCCCGTTTTGCCACAAGCTGTGCTATTACTGCGGATGCAATAAAATCATTACTCGCCATCAACACAAGGCTGATCAGTATCTTGATGTCCTAGAGCAGGAGATCCGCCAGCGTGCCGCACTGCTGGGGGATCGTAATGTAAGCCAATTACACTGGGGGGGAGGAACACCGACGTTTCTTACCAAGCCGCAAGTAAGCCGTCTGATGGGCCTACTGCGTGAGCTGTTTAACTTCGCCTCAGATGCTGAAATCAGTATTGAGGTGGATCCGCGAGAAATTGACCTCGATATGCTCGATCACCTGCGTGCAGAAGGGTTTAACCGTCTGAGCATTGGCGTGCAGGACTTTAACAAGGAAGTGCAGAAACTGGTCAACCGTGAGCAGGATGAAGAATTCATTTTTGCCATGGTAGAGCGGGCAAAAGAGCTGGGCTTCCGTTCGACCAACCTGGATTTGATCTATGGCCTGCCGAAACAGAACCGTGAGCTGTTTGCCAAAACGCTTGAGCAGGTATTGACCCTGAAGCCGGGACGACTATCGATTTTCAATTATGCCCACATGCCAAAATTGTTTGCTGCGCAGCGTAAAATCAACGAGGCTGATTTACCGGCAGCGAAAGAGAAGCTGGCTATTTTGCAAGATACCATTGCAACCCTGACGGGAGTTGGCTATCAGTTTATCGGTATGGATCATTTTGCGCTGCCGGATGATGAGCTGGCCGTGGCGCAGCGAAACGGGATACTGCATCGTAACTTCCAGGGCTATACCACCCAGGGTGACTGTGATCTGCTAGGGCTGGGTGTGTCGGCAATTTCGATGATTGGTGACTGCTACGCACAAAATCAGAAAGAGCTGAAAAAATACTATGCCAGCGTGACGGACAAGCGTGAAGCGCTTTGGAAAGGTGTCTCACTAGATGCGGATGATCTGTTGCGTCGTGAAGTCATTAAAGCGCTGATTTGTAACTTCCAGCTGGATATGACTGATATCGAGCAGCGCTTTGATCTGGATTTTAAAACTTACTTTGCCGAAGATTTGGAATTGCTGCAGACTTTTATTAATGACGAGCTGGTGACCGTTGATGAACGTTTCATCCAGGTGGAGCTGAGAGGTCGCCTGTTGATCCGCAATATTTGCATGTGCTTTGATAAATACCTTCGCGATCGTGCGCGCCAGCAGCAGTTTTCCCGAGTGATATAATTCCTCTGGGATGAATATACCCAAGTATCTTGAGATCGCTTGAGTATAATACAAAGCCCCCGTGACTAAGGTTTCAGGCCTTGGTTTCGGGGGCTTTCTGTATTTACCAATCCCCACCTGTTGCAAGACAGATATTGGTATAACAGCCTACTTAGCTGCTAAACATATTGACGGTGGCTATCAACGCCAGCACGCCAGCTGCAAAATGGCCAGGGCCATTGGCTGCGAGTTCACTGACGGCTGGTATAGTCACACTGAATGAGATAATACTTTCCAGCATGGTGGTATTCCCACGGAGTTATTGTTGATGTTATAGCGGATGGTATAAAGCAGCGTACTGTTCTATCCCGCTTTTAAAGCAAGAATGCTCTAGTCAGAGTGAGCTGAGCAGGTGCAGTTTGGCTTTAAAGTGGGCGTATTCTACGCAATATTGGCCAGAAGGGAATTGTTTTTGCTCAATAAGTGAGCGAAAAATATCTGCCAGACCAATATTATTTGTTAAGTAAGGCGGTAATTACAATCAGAGTAGTTAGTGCTAACCATTGTCCATATCGGCAGAAACTCGGCTGATGCTTTCCTGATCTGTTGACCATTCGCTTAGTGGTTGAGGTTTGGCATAGTAAAACCCCTGGGCATAGCGGCAACCGAGTAACTTCAGCTGCTCGGCTTGTTCCTTGGTTTCAACCCCTTCCGCGACAACATCGGCGTTAAAGTTCTCGGCCAGGGTAATGATGGCGGCAATCACCGGGGTGTAATTGCTGCTTTCGGTCATTTGGTTGACAAACGAACGATCGATTTTAAGGCTATCAAAAGGTAGCTGGGTGAGATAGGCCAGTGAGGAGTAACCGGTACCGAAATCATCAATGGCAATATGAACGCCGAGCTGGCGGAGGTGCTGCAGGGTTTCGGTTGCCTGCTGCGGTTGGCTGATCAGCCGGGACTCGGTGATTTCCAGGGTGAGGTTGGCTGCCGGCAAACCTGACTCAGTAAGGATATTTTCTAGCTGCTCGACAAAATTGGCCTGCAGCAGCTGACGGACGGACAGATTGACATGGAGCATAAAGGTTTGTGGCCAATGCTGCTGCGCGATCATCTGGCTAGTTTGTTGGCATGCCATGCGCAGGATTTGCTGGCCCATCTCGATGATCATCCCGTTTTCTTCCGCCAGGGGGATAAACTGGATCGGGGGCACAAGGCCACGGGTTGGGCTACGCCAGCGTACCAATGCCTCGGCACCGCAGGGTGTCTCACTTGCCAAATCGATGAGAGGCTGGAAATGGACTTCGAGTTCGTTATGTTCCAGCGCCCGGTTGATCTCGGCAGCCAGCCGGGTTTTTTCAAGGGAGGCCTCAAGCATTTGGGGCTCGAAATAGTGAACCGGTTTATCTTCCTGTGTTTTGGCTTTGTTGAGGGCCAGGCTGGCATTACGCAGCCATTCGGCCATGCCGTCTTGTGGTAATACGCCCTGTACCGCTCCGATACTGGCAGAGACCATAACCTCTACCCCGTTGACGATGAAAGGGAAAGAGAAAGGCGCAAGCAGCTGGTCTGCGATTAACTCGGCATTACCATGTGTCTCGAGACCGGGAATAAACACGGCAAACTCATCCCTGCCAACTCGGCTTAGCAGGGAAGTATCCGGCAGGTCTTTTTCAAGGCGACGGGCGATGAGGACCAGAAGCTGGTCACCATTGAGGTGGCCGATACTGTCGTTGATGTGGCTGAAGGCTTTCAGGCCAATAATCATCAGGGTCGCTTGCTGGTTTGTGTGCGGACTTACCGTTGCTTCTGTGATGCCCTCCCGGCTCAATAGCCCTGTCAGGTTGTCATAGAGCACCTGTTTGCGCAGAGAGTTAAATGAATGCTGAAGGCGGGCAGACATGGCTTTGAACGCCTGCGTTAACTGGTTTGTTTCGTGGAGTTTGATCCCCGGACGGATGTCAACATTCCAGTTGCTTTCGGTGATTTTTTGCGAGGCCCGGGCGATGTCGATAATCGGTTGGGTAAGCTTGTTCAACACCAGCAGGCCGATCAATAGCCCGCAACCGGCAAGGATTGCCGCCGCCAGCAAGCCCGATTTTTGATGCTCCGGAAGCTGTCCCAGCAGATCTTCCTCGGGCATGATAACGACAATGTTCCACTTGAGGTTGTATTCGTCCTGATAGGGGGTAATGCGGCTGAAGTAGCGAGTGTTGTCGTGTTCAAACTCAAATTCGGCACCCATGTTGGTGAGCGCTAACTGAGTTTGAACCATAAATTTTTGGCTGGCAGCGATCAGGGAATCTGGTTGAGGTAGTTGGGTCGCCGGTTGCTCTTCCAGCGGCAGAACCGAACTGGCAATAAGCTTGCCTTTATCATCGACAATGTACGTGCTCCCCGAAAAGTCACGACTTTCTCTTTGCAGGAAACTGTTGATGTAGTTGAGGTTAATGTCCGTCACCATCACCCCGATCAACGTATTGTGGCTGTCGTCAATAACCGGGCTGACAGCAGAAATTGTCAGCGTGTGAGTTTCGTCCTGGTTGGTATAAACATCTGCCCAGCCAGGGGTGAGGCTGCGGGCAAAAGGTTGGTACCAGGGACGCAGGGTTGGATCGTATGCACTGATCTTATGGGTGGTGGTACCAAAGTGTGTCGAGCCGGAATAAATATGGAGTTCGTTGTCAGTACGACGATCTTTGAGTAGCAGGGAAAGTTGATGTCGGTTTTTTTTACGAAACCCAACAAAATATTTGTCTTCACTGCCAAAGCCGATAGTGGATATTTGCGGCTGGTGGATATACAGCGTCGATATGGCGTCTTTTAGGTATGCTTCAAGGCCTGTTAACCGAGGTGGTTGGTATAGCTGGTGACGTTGAATACTGTCGGCAATGGTTAGATTGGTATTGAAAGGATCGCCCAGGAAGAGACGTAAATCATTGCTTATGCTTCGGGTATAGGAACTCAGCAGTTTACCGCTGACTTCGGCCAACATGCGTTCATAGCTATTTTGCTGGGCGAAGGTGATCACGCCAACAGTCAACAGCAATAATGAGGTAAACGGTACCATTACCGCTAAACGTAGCGTTAGCAGGCGAGTCTTAAGCATGGCGTATGATAGTAGAAACGTCGTACTGTAATTATTGTCTTCTGATAGTCATGTAAATTGAAAGAACATGCAAATGTTCTTTTCAGGAATGTTATATCCATGCCGCTAAATTGAGAGGTCAGTCGATGGGGGCAAGTCAGACAAGGCTTGAATGCCCCCATGCTGTGTTAATTATATGTTGCTCAATCTGCCGCGACGTTGAGTTCTTTTAGTTTTCTGGTCAAAGTATTGCGACCCCAACCGAGCAGCCTGGCGGCTTCCTGCTTATGGCCGTGTGTATGCTCCAGGGCGGTTTCCAGCAGGATTTTCTCAAATTCTGGCAACGCTTCTCCCAGTAGGTTCTGATTACCCTGCTGCAGCGTGTCCCGTGCCCATTGCTCGAGAGCGTGGTGCCAGTGTCCATGACTGTTGTTGGTCTCTGTTCGAATGTCGCTTGTCAGCAGTTCTGGCGGAAGATCCGATGGTAGAATTTCGTTACCGCTCGCCATGACTGTTAACCAGCGACAGGTATTTTCCAGTTGACGGACGTTACCTGGCCAGCCGAGCTCGGTCAGAGTTGTTTCTGTTGTCGGGTGGAGGGTTTTTACCTCGACACCGAGTTCATCAGATGCACGCTGGAGAAAATGACGGGTAAGCTGTGGTATATCCTGACGACGGTCTTTGAGTGCCGGAAGGTGAACCCGGATCACATTGAGGCGGTGGAACAAATCTTCCCGGAAATCACCGTTGGTGACCAGTCGCTCCAAGTCTTGATGAGTCGCTGCAATGATCCGGACGTCGACATTGACCGGCGAGTGACCACCAACCCGGTAGAACTGGCCGTCTGCCAGTACCCTGAGTAGGCGAGTCTGGATATCTAGCGGCATGTCACCGATTTCATCAAGAAACAATGTACCGCCGTTGGCTTGCTCGAAGCGTCCCTGACGGACGCTGTTGGCCCCGGTAAATGCCCCCTTCTCGTGGCCGAACAGCTCAGACTCGATCAGATCTTTCGGGATAGCAGCCATATTGAGGGCAATGAATTCTTTGTGGCTCCGTGGACTGTGGCGGTGCAGAGCATGGGCAACCAGCTCTTTACCGGTACCGGACTCACCATTGATAAGCACCGAGATGGAAGAGCGTGACAGACGGCCGATGGCGCGGAAGACCTCCTGCATGGCAGGTGCCTCGCCGATGATTTCCGGTGCACTTTTTTCTTCCTGCTCAGGCTGTTGCTGGCGCTTTTGTTCCTGGCTATGGGTAACTGCTCGCTCTACGAGGGTGACGGCTTCATCAATATCAAATGGCTTGGGCAGGTACTCGAAAGCACCTTCCTGGTAGGCATTAACCGCAGCATCAAGATCTGAATGGGCCGTCATGATGATCACCGGCAGGGCTGGATAGTCCTGTTGCAGCGATTTGAGCAAGGTTAGCCCGTCCATCCCCGGCATCCGAATATCGGAGACCAGTACATCGGGTACACTTCGCTCCAGTGACTCAATGACACTGTCAGCGTTGGCAAAGGTTTCACATTTTAATCCGGCCGCATTGAGGGTTCGTTCTAATACCCAGCGAATTGAGCTGTCATCGTCGACAACCCAAATTAATCCTTTGCTCATATCACGTCCTCTCTTGTTATCGTTCATCGGTGATGTGTCTGCTACCCATTATTTAATCGGGAGATAAATGGTGAACTTGGTATGGCCCGGCCAGCTGACAACTTCGATTTTACCTTGATGTTGATCGATCAGGTTCTGGGCAATTGACAGCCCAAGCCCGGTTCCTCCTTCCCGGCCTGTTACCATGGGGTAGAACAGGGTGTCCTGGATATCGCCGGGGATCCCCGGCCCGTCGTCAATAATGTCGACCTTGGCGGCGATACGGTAGCGTTTACCATGGATCAGCGTTTGGTGGGCGGTACGGGTTTTCAGGATAATATTCCCGCCGTCATGCTGCTGCAATGCCTGGGCAGCATTGCTGACTATATTGAGTATGGCTTGTTCTAGCTGCTCCGGATCCATCGTGAAATCAGGCAGGCTCGGATCGTAATCGCGGTGGAGCTGAATGTTGCTGCCGCTGTCAATCGCGACTAGCTGGCGGACTTTTTCTAACACCACATGAATATTATCTACCTGACGCGATCCCGGGCGCTGCGGACCGAGCAGTCGGTCGACCAGGTTACGCAGCCGATCTGCCTGTTCGATAATCATCTGGGTATATTCGGTATAGCTGGGATCCGGTAGCGTTTTTTCCAGCAGCTGGGCAGCTCCCCGCAGCCCTCCGAGTGGGTTCTTGATTTCATGGGCCAGCCCCCGAACCAGCTCCTTGGCTGCCTGCTGCTGGGCGTGCTGGCTGAGCTCTTGGCTGATCCGCCGCTGTTGATCGATAGGCTTGAGTTCCAGCAGGATCAGCAGCTCTTTCTGCCATGAAAGCGGGCTGGCATTAACCTCAAGGGTGTAATGTCTGCCGTCTATCACAAAGGTGACATCACTGTCTGCCAGTCCCTGGCCGCTTTGTAGCGTGTCTTGGATCAGACCGAGGTCGAGTGATGAATGCTGCAGTAAGTCCGGAAAGCGGGCATTGTTGAGGCGACGCTTGCTGAACGATAGCAGTTGCTCTGCGGCCGGATTGACATAACGAATAGTCAATCCTTCGTCGAGCAGCAATATCGCGGTGACCAAATTGTCCAGGATCAGGGGGGTAAAAGAGGCTGTCACGATTGTCATCCTTGTATTACCTGTTCACTTTGGTGCAGTGAATAGGTGGCGCACCAAATTGGTGCAATCAAGTGTAACCTGTCTGCCCCGCATCGTGAACGGAAAATCGCGCTTGCTCTGTTTTACTTGGGCTTAACCGTTGGTGGCTTGCGCTGGAGCAATGAAGCACGATGTAGGTAAACAGTGATTACCTCTGACGATGCAATAACCTTGCCGTTATTGAGTACCTGGGCTTGCAGGGTATGGCTGCCGCGATCGACATTGCTCAAGCGCCAGTTGAGCTGGGTTTGTGGTTGGCCATATCGCGTCCCATCGAGTAGCAGCTGGGTACTGTGGTCTTTATCCAGCTGTTGGGTGGTGGCGACAGAGACATTGATTATTCCCTCATTGTCGCGGAGAGTCTGTTGGTCGAGTGGCGATAGCAGACGGATGGTCGTGGCTGCCTGGGCGGTCTGAGTGTCCCGGAACTCGGTAGCTTCAGTGCTGCCGGAGGCAGTGTTGTCGGATGGCGTTACCGGTAAGCTCTTGTGAGATTCGGATTCAATGGCTGGCAGGATATTGAGCTCAACCCTGGCGGCACCGGATCTGGGTTGATCAGAGAAATGCGTGATCCCTTGGTCATCCTCCCAGGTATATATCGGGGTGGCCTGCAGGCATGTCGCTGTGGTCAGTCCGGCCAAAGAGATGATAGCGAGTCGCAGATAAGGAGTATGCTTCATGGGGTTTCGTTAGAGGGCGGTTGATCATAGTCTGACTATGAGTGTTTCAGCTTCCGGTGAGAGAACAAGATCAAAAAGGCCTGCTTGTGAAGCAGGCCTAAATCTTAATTATTAAGTAATGTGTTAATTACTTATACTGAATAGTAAAGATCAAACTCAAGCGGGTGAGTCGTCATGTTAACTTTCACTACATCCTGAGATTTTAGGTCGATGTAAGAATCGAGGAAGTCATCAGAGAATACACCGCCAGCAGTTAGGAACTCACGATCTTCGTTCAGGCTCTGTAGGGCGCCCTGTAGCGATTCAGCAACTGTTGGGATTTCAGCGGCTTCTTCTGCTGGCAGGTCATACAAGTCCTTATCCATCGCTTCGCCTGGGTGGATCTTGTTCTGGATACCATCAAGGCCTGCCATTAGCATTGCTGCGAATGCCAGGTATGGGTTAGCTGCCGGATCACCGAAGCGAACTTCGATACGACGTGCTTTCGGGCTTGGTACCACAGGAATACGGATAGACGCTGAACGGTTACGTGCCGAGTAGGCCAGCATCACTGGTGCTTCGAAACCCGGAACAAGACGCTTGTACGAGTTTGTTGCTGGGTTGGCAAAGGCGTTGATGGCACGTGCGTGCTTGATGATACCGCCGATGTAGTAAAGCGCCATTTCAGACAGGCCGCCGTACTTGTCACCTGCAAACAGGTTCTGGCCATCTTTACCCAGAGACATATGAACGTGCATACCGGAGCCGTTATCGCCCACGAGTGGTTTTGGCATGAAGGTTGCCGTTTTGCCAAATGCGTGTGCAACGTTATGGACTACATATTTGTAGATTTGGATTTCATCAGCTTTGGTTGTAAGCGTATTGAATCGAGTTGCGATCTCATTCTGACCAGCGGTCGCTACTTCGTGGTGGTGTGCTTCAACAACCAGCCCCATTTCTTCCATGATCAGACACATAGCTGAACGGATGTCTTGTGACGAATCGACTGGTGCGACCGGGAAGTAACCCCCTTTAACGCCTGGACGGTGGCCTTTGTTACCGCCTTCGAATTCAGAACCAGTATTCCAAGCTGCTTCCACATCGTCAATCTTGAAGAAAGACCCTGACATATCAGTGTTGAACTTCACATCGTCGAATAGGAAGAATTCAGGTTCAGGGCCAACCAGAACCGTGTCTGCGACGCCAGTTGCACGCATGAACTCTTCGGCGCGCTTGGCGATTGAGCGTGGGTCACGGTCGTAGCCTTGCATTGTCGCAGGTTCTAGGATGTCACA
>Ga0209379_10002743_pt1 | contig 10519 bp, 7 predicted proteins | sample tdDd001_FD_187124 | JGI IMG/M metagenome (GOLD analysis project Ga0209379, IMG submission 187124) | Marine sediment microbial communities from the Atlantic coast under amendment with organic carbon and nitrate - tdDd00.1 (SPAdes)... | ecosystem: Environmental > Aquatic > Marine > Coastal >...
GGCTTTCCACATTTTACAGGCTCGAACTAACAAGGTTAGAAGTATGAACAAACAGACTGTGAAACTCCCATCGCTAATACAGGTCATTGTGGCGTTGGGTATTTTTCTTGCACTGGCATTCTCTTTCACCGCAAAACTAGACTTACCTATTCAACTGGCGCTATACATTGGCTGGTTCATTATCATGGCACTTGGCATCAAGCTGGGCCATAACTATAAATCTCTTGAGCAAGCCGCTACCAAAGGTATTTCAAACGGCTTGGGTGCCGTACTGATCCTACTTGCCGTTGGTGCGCTAGTCGGTACCTGGATTGCCGGTGGTATTGTTCCGACCATCATTTATTATGGTCTGAAAGCTATTCACCCTTCGATTTTCCTTCTGGCGACGATGATCATTTGCTCCCTGACTGCACTTGCGACAGGCACATCTTGGGGTGCAGCAGGTACAGCTGGCATTGCAATGATGGGGATTGGTCAAGGTCTGGGTATTCCAGCCCCAATGACAGCCGGTGCAGTACTGTCAGGCTGTTACTTTGGTGACAAGATGTCTCCGCTATCAGATTCGGTTATCCTTGCTTCTTCTATGTCTAACGTAGAAATCATGGAACACATCAAGGGAATGCTACCAATTGCGCTGATCAGCTACATCATTACCGGTATTCTGTTCACCGCTGTCGGCTTCCACTATGCAGGCAACGTTGACATGTCTCAGGTTGAGTCTGTCATTGTCGCAATGGATCAGCAGTTTGTTATCTCTCCATTCTCCTTTGTGCCGGTCATTATTGTTCTAGCATTACTAGCCATGCGTCTACCTTCATTCCCGGTTATTTCGCTAGGCTCTCTGCTAGGCATTGCTTGGGCCGTTATGGTTCAGGACATGGATCCATTAGTTGCTTTCAACACCGCGTGGGCACCGTTCTCTATTAGCTCGGGTGTGGACTTTATCGATGCCATTCTAAACCGCGGCGGTATGTCATCCATGCTGGGCTCTGTGGCAGTTATCGTATTTGGTCTTGGCTTTGGTGGCCTACTAGACAAAGTTGGCGTACTGCAGACCATTGCCAAGCTATTCGAAAAGCGTGTTAATTCAGCAGGTAGCCTTTCGGTATCGACTATCGCAACGGCATTCCTTGGTAACGTATTTGGCTCGGCGATGTATGTATCGCTTATCTTGACTCCAAAGATCTGCGCCAAGAACTACGACCGTCTGGGCTACCAGCGCAAGAACCTGTCTCGTAACGCAGAGTTCGGTGGTACGCTGACTTCAGGTATGGTGCCGTGGAGTGATAACGGCATCTATATGGCAAGCATCCTAGGTGTAGCGACGTTCTCATATGCACCGTTCATGTGGCTGAGCTTCGTCTGTATTATCGTGACAATTGTTTCTTCTTACATGGGCTGGTTTGTTGACCGCTGCCCACCATCAGTAACGGCTGAGGCAGAAGAAGAAATTGAAGGTGTTACCCAACAGCAAACAGCTTAATACCTCGCTAAGAAACGATTAAAAGCGCCTCCGGGCGCTTTTTTTTGTGTCTATTAAGCGTAGAAATTCTGTAGCCTAACTCTCTCCCCCTAAAAGAAAGCATGCTTTTTGCTCTTCCTTGAAACTAAACTCAAGAAACTCACCACTTCATCCGATCAGCTAATGTGTAACCATTTGTTAATGGCAGTAGCACATATTGACCCCAATCAATTTCTTACCGAAACAATCAGCGAGAATAGCTTTGCCTACAGCATATGAACAAGCGGCCATATCAAGTATATAAGTATGGTGTCTTTTGGAGGGGTACCTTTGGTGCACTTTTATATGCTGCAGCAATTTTTCTCTTCCCTGTCGCCATTCATTCCCTATTTCAGGGAGCTTTTTTCAGGAGTGATTATGAACACCGCACCACAAAGTTTTTCTCTACAAGAGTATCTCGAAGAATTACGTCCGCTTATTGATGTTGATTGCGGTACGCTTACCATTGAAGGTATCGAGGTCATTGTCCAGCAGATGGGGAAAAAATACCTAGATATGGGGTGGTACGTTAAACGCGTAGGATGCGGTATCGCTGGAACTGGTTTAGAGATCCGCAATAAACCCGATTGCAAGAACATCGATGTCATGCTGATTGGCCATATGGATACTGTCTTTCCTGTCGGAACAGCCGCAGCCCGCCCGATGACATTCGATGAAAAGCGAGCCTATGGTCCAGATGAAAAGCGAGCCTATGGTCCAGGGGTTTCTGATATGAAATCTGGACTGCTAAATGTGGTATACGCCCTGCGCAGTCTGGATAAAAACACGCTAAATAAGCTATCTATCTGTATCTGCATGAATCCAGATGAAGAAATCGGCTCTCCATACTCTGAAGAATGGTTAAAGAGCGTAGCCGTCAATGCCAAGAGCGTTCTGGTGGCGGAGGCTGCACGTGAAGACGGCTCTCTCATTAAAGCCCGCAAGGGAATGGCTCGCTATCAGCTAACATTCTCAGGCAAAACCGTCCCCGCCGATAGCGAACTCCAGAACGGGCGAAGTGCAATCACCGAAATGGCAAACTGGATCCTTGGTATCAATGCACTTACTAACCTTGAATCAGGCACCACACTGAATGTTGGCATGATTAAAGGCAGTGCCGAAGCCAACATTGTTCAGGATCATGCCGAAGCCATTGTTGATGTGCAGTTCTGACAACGACGAATACGCTGATACCGATGCCAAAATCCGCGCCATGGCTGAAACACCATTTATTAACGGCGTTGTAGTAACCGTTAACCGGGCCACCCATAAACCGTCAATGATGCCATCGGAACAAACCGAAGCACTAATGGCACTGGTTGAAGAATCAGGTGATGAGTTAGGTATTAATATCACATGGCAGGCCGTAGGGGGCGGCTCGGATGCCAACCTGACTGCCGTACTGGGTATTCCTACCATCGATGGCCTTGGCCCAGTCGGTGCGGGCTTTCACGGTATCGATGAATACCTTGAGCTTGAAACCATTGAGCCCCGAATTCAGTTGCTGAAAAAAGTACTTACCAAGCTCGCAGGCTAATTGCTACCTCCTCAAGATCACACAGGGTGCTAATGCGCCCAGTGTGATTAAAGCGAACAGGTTTATTCATAGTGGGTTTCTTGTCGCTCTACATCGCGTTGAGAGCTTCGATGCCTGTTGCCAGTATATCTTTTCATAAATTTTGCTCTGACTGCACACAGATGCCTTTGAGACTCATGAAGCACTTCTTTTCGTAGCTTTCGTTCTATTTTGCACGCTTTCATTGCCAACCTCGATACATGGCTCTATCAGGGGTCAATAAAAGAATAGAGCCGAGTGCAGCCTGTCTCAACCACTATTACCAAATCCTGACAAAGCCATACAGCCTGTTACTTTTCCGCCCACCTTCAAAAGTTTCATTTCAAATGTGACTTATTGCATCAGATAATGATCCGGATCAATGACCCCGAACATTCAGTACCTATATCCTCCTTCCCTATTATAAAGTTGCACAATAAATACACCTTTAAGGAATGCAATAATGTCGAACCTAGCAATGTTTTGTCACCAGTGCTCGATGGCCCAAAGCGGCGGCTGTGGCAGCACCGGAAAAACTCAGGGTACATGCGGTAAAGATGAAACCCTATCTCGCCTTCAGGATATTATGATTTTCGGCCTAAAGGGCCTGTCAGCCTACCGTACCCACGCCGATGACCTTGGCGCGGAAACAAAATCTGTCGACGATGTTATTGCTGAAACACTGTATTTCACACTAACAAACGTTAACTTCAGTTTTGACCAGCATATTGCCCAGTTGATGAAGATCGGTGGTGCTGGTAGCGAAATGATGTCACTCCTCGGTGAAGCTCACCACGGTCGCTTAGGGATCCCTACTCCTGTTTGTGTACCGCAGAACAAAGCCGAAGGTAAAGGTATTCTTGTTACCGGTCACGATCTTGAGCTGCTAGAACGCCTGCTGATTGCTACTGAAGGCAAAGGCATCAACATCTACACCCACTCCGAAATGCTGCCAGCCCACGGCTACCCTGAGCTACGTAAGTACAGCCACCTGAAAGGCAACATCGGTAAAGCTTGGTTTGACCAGAAACAACTGTTCCAGAAGTGGAACGGTACCATTATTGTGACGACCAACTGTATCGTCCCACCGACAGGCCGTGCCGACTACGCTGACCGCCTGTACAGCTACGGTATTGTGGGTATCGACAACTGTCGCCAGCTGGAAGATGACTTTGCACCGCTGATCGAACAAACGCTAAGCCTGCCTGATATCGAAGGCTTCGATAGCGACGATACCCTAATGACCGGCCATAACTACAAAACGATTCTTGGACTTGCTCCGCAAATTCTAGAAGCCGTTAACGCTGGCAAGATCAAGCAGTTCTTCGTGGTTGCCGGTTGTGACAAACCAGGCAAGCCAAACGACTACTTCCGCGACTTGGCGCTGTCAATCCCGGATGATTGCATTATCCTGACCTCGTCTTGCGGTAAGTTCCGTTTCAACGACCATGACTTCGGTACGATCCCGGGCACTGAAATCCCTCGCTATCTTGACCTTGGCCAGTGTAACGACAGCTATGGCGCCGTGATGATCGCGCTGGCACTTAGCGATGCGATGGGTGTGCCAGTTAACGAACTACCGGTTAACATCGTCCTGTCTTGGATGGAACAGAAAGCAGTTCTGATCCTGCTTGCCCTGTTCAACCTGGGTATCCAGAACATCTACCTAGGTCCTAACCCACCGGAATTTGTCAACGAGGCAATCTTCGAATTCCTGCAGCAGCAGTTCAACCTGCAGCTAACTGGCAATGTTGAAGACGATCTTGCCAAAATGCTGAACCCTCAGCCAGAGATTGAGGTAGTCGAAGCCTAAGTCGCTTCGCTCCCTTCGCTCAACCGGACCGGCCTCACCCTACCTACACAGAGACCGGTCCGATTCAAAATAATAAGACAGCCAAGCTGAATCCCTGACGGTATCCGATTATCAGACACCATCAGGTTCTGCTTAAACACACAGTGCTTGTTCGCTGGAGTAAGTTATGCCTAAAAATCCACGGATTGATAATCAAAACATCACCTATACCACGATGGACGGCAATGAAGCCGCTGCTTCCGTCGCCTATCGCTGCAATGAAGTCATCGGCATTTATCCCATCACCCCTTCTTCCCCGATGTCGGAAGCGTGTGAAATATGGGAAAGCCAAGGACAAAAAAACCTATGGGGACAAGTACCTCGGGTTATTGAAATGCAATCCGAAGGTGGTGCTGCAGGTGCGGTTCATGGTGCATTGATGGCAGGTTCGATGGCCACAACCTTTACCTCGTCTCAGGGCTTACTGCTCAAAATCCCGAACATGTACAAAATTGCCGGTGAACTGACGCCATTTGTCATGCATGTCGCAGCACGGACGCTTGCCACCCATGCCTTGTCAATTTTTGGCGATCACTCCGATGTGATGGCGGTACGCCAGACCGGTTTTGCCATGCTGGCGGCCAATTCTGTCCAGCAGGCCCACGACTTTGCTCTGATCAGTCAGGCTGCAACTCTGGAAAGCCGGATCCCGTTTGTCCACTTCTTCGATGGCTTCCGAACTTCACATGAGATCAATAAGATCGCGATGATCGACGATGACACGATCCGTCAGATGATCGCCGAAGACCATGTCGATAGTTTCCACCAGCGCGGACTGACACCCGATGCCCCAAGCATTCGCGGGACGGCTCAAAACCCGGATACCTTCTTCCAGGCACGCGAAGCAGCCAATGGTTTCTACCACGCCTGCCCGGATATCGTGGCCGATAAAATGGCCCAGTTTGCCAACCTGACCGGCAGGGAATACAGGCTATTTGACTACTATGGTCACCCAGAAGCCACTGATGTGGTCATCATCATGGGCTCAGCGAGCTCGGCCGTAGAACAGGCCATTGACCACCTGCTGACGACCGGCCGAAAGATCGGAATCATCAGTGTCCATCTTTACCGCCCGTTCTCGCTCAAGCATTTCATGTCGGTACTGCCAGCCAGCGTTCAGCAGATCGCGGTCCTGGATCGTACCAAAGAACCTGGTTCCGTCGGTGAACCACTTTACCTCGACGTTGTTTCGACCATCCAACAGGCACACGCAGCTAAACAATACCCGCACCTGCCTGCAATAAAGGGCGGCCGCTACGGCCTGTCATCGAAAGAGTTCAATCCGGGCCATGCCGTCAGCATTTTCAATGCCATGGCCGACGAGCAGCTCAACCATAACTTTACGGTGGGGATCTGCGACGATATCACCCACCTCTCACTGCCGACAGCCCCTGCTGTCGATGCAGAGCCAAGCAGCCGCCTGCGCGCCCTGTTCTATGGCCTGGGTGCCGACGGAACCGTCAGTGCCAATAAAAACACCATTAAAATCATTGGCGAAAACACCGACCTGCATACGCAGGGGTATTTCGTCTATGATTCCAAAAAATCAGGCGGTACCACTGTCTCGCATTTGCGTTTCGATACGACTCCGGTTGAAGCTCCGTATCTCATCGAGCAGGCGGAGTTTATTGCCTGCCACCAGTTCCAGTTCGTCAACAAACTGGAGATGTTCGAGCACGCTGCCGAACAGGGAACTCTGCTACTCAACAGTCCGCATTCCGCAGATAATATCTGGGAGCACCTGCCGCAGGAAGTTCAAAAAATCATCATCGACAAACAGCTCAACCTGTATGTTATCAATGCCGTAGAGCTGGCCCGTGAGCTCGGGCTGAAGAACCGCCTGAACACCATCATGCAGACGGCCTTCTTTGCCCTCAGCGAGCTGATGCCACTCGAGCAGGCAATTGCCCAGCTCAAGCAGGCAATTGAGAAAAGCTACAGCAAACGCGGTCCGGCTATTGTCGAGGCCAACCACAGAGCTGTCGATGCAACGGTTGCCCGCTTGCAGCAGGTCGACGTCCCGCTGCTGGCCACCAGCCTATTCCGCCGTCCGCCTGTCGTTAATGAAAAGGCCCCCGATCTGGTCAAGCGCGTCAGTGCCATGATGATGGCAGATAAAGGTGATCTGCTGCCGGTGAGTGCATTTCCTGTCGATGGCTGCTGGCCAACGGCCACCAGTCAGTGGGAAAAGCGCAACATTGCCCAGGAAGTGCCGGTTTGGGAAGAAGACCTGTGTACCCAGTGTAATATCTGTACCCTTGTCTGCCCGCACGCTGCAATCCGTGCCAAAACGGTCAGTGCCGATGCTCTGGAACTTGCACCTGAAGAGTTCAAAAGCGCCGAATACAAACAGCGAGACTTTAAAGGCCAACAATACACATTGCAGGTTTCGCCGCAGGATTGTACCGGGTGTAACCTCTGTACAACGGCTTGCCCAGCCAGTGACAAGGCCGATCCATCGCGTAAAGCCATCAACATGGCGCCGAAACAACCGATACTGGAATCTCAGAGCAAGAACTACGAGTTCTTCCTTGACCTGCCAGAACTTGAACGCATTGATATCAAACGTATCGATGCCCGTACCAGCCAGTTGCTGCAGCCATTGTTCGAGTATTCCGGAGCCTGTTCGGGGTGCGGAGAAACATCCTACGTGAAACTGCTGACCCAGCTGTTTGGCGATCGCCTATTGGTTGCCAATGCCACTGGCTGCTCGTCAATCTATGGCGGTAACCTGCCGACCACACCGTATGCCGTCGACAAACACGGACGCGGACCGGCATGGGCGAACTCCTTGTTCGAGGATAACGCTGAGTTTGGTCTAGGTATGCGCCTGGCACTGAACAGTAAGCGTGATAATGCACTGGTGTTGGAGACGACAGCCGACTTCTTACCGGCCGAGCTACTAGAGCAAATCAAGCAAGATGCCTTTGACAGCAGCGAAACCGCTGTCATCCGCCAGCGCCAGAACCTCAGTCGCATACGTGCCGAGCTACCTTACAGCCACCGTCAGCTGAACGAGCGAGCAGACGATCTGGTGGCAAAGAGTAACTGGATTGTCGGTGGTGACGGCTGGGCCTATGACATTGGCTTCGGCGGCCTGGATCATGTTCTGGCCGGTAGTGACAACGTCAATGTACTGGTCATGGACACCCAAGGTTATTCCAACACTGGTGGGCAGCAGTCAAAAGCGACCCCAACCGGCGCTGTTGCCAAATTTGCCACTCAGGGTAAAACCAGCAACGGCAAAGATCTTGCTCTGAATATGATGATGCACGGCAATGTCTATGTCGCCAAAATTGCTTTGGGTGCCAATATGAACCAGACCATCAAGGCCCTGCAGGAAGCGGAAGCATACCCAGGTCCGTCGCTGGTCATCGCCTACTCACCATGTATTACCCATGGCTTTGACATGGCCGAAGGCGTCGAGCATCAGCAGTTACTGGTAGAAACAGGCCTATGGCCGCTGTTCCGCTTTGATCCGCGCCGGACAGACAAAGGCCGAGCCGCTCTGCAAATGGACTCCAAGGCACCGAAAAAAGACGTTGAGGAGCTGATCGGCCGTGAGGCCCGTTTCACGCAGATCCTGCGACGTAACCCTGAACAATATCAGGCCAATCTGGAACGATTACGCCAGCAAGTTGCCCATAAGTATCTGTTGCTGGAACAACTCGGCCAGTGGAAGCCAGAAAAGAAATAAAACATAAAGCGTGGCACCTCTCTGCTACGCCTTACCAAACATAAACAGACTGAACCATCAGCAAAACAAGTTAGCTGGAGATGAACATGACTAATATTGGTATCTTTTTCGCAAGTGACACAGGCAATACAGAGAAAGTTGCAGAGAAAATCGCAACCCGGCTAGAGCTGGAAACCAACGATATTGCAGGCTGCAGCAATGAAGTTTTTGATGACTTTGATCTGCTGATCCTCGGTACACCAACCGCTAACTATGGTGAAATGCAACCTGACTGGGATTGCTTTGTACCTGAGCTGGAAGATGCCGACTTAAGCGGAAAAAAAGTTGCCCTGTTTGGTCTGGGCGATCAGGTTGATTATCCGGATAGCTTCCAGGATGCTATGGGTGATCTTGCCGATCTGATTGTTGAAGCCGGAGGCGAACTCGTCGGCCAATGGCCAACTGACGGTTACGAGTTTAATGATTCACGTGCAGTAAAGGATGACACATTTGTCGGTCTGGCACTTGATGAAGATCGTCAACCTGAGCTTACCGACGATCGTATTGCAACCTGGCTGGCTACTCTAGGGCTTTCAGCTTAACACCAAGCTATTATCCCACTGCCAGTGGTAACGTTTATAACCAACAAAGGCTGCATTTTGCAGCCTTTGTTATATAAAATATACCGTGTAGCGCGTCTTGCTTACCTTATAAACACCGACTACCTGACAGACATGGACTGTGCATCCACCGTCCGCTCTGAACGAAAGCTGGCAAGTTTGAATTTCAATGCTTGTAACGGGCGTCGCCAGGCAAATTTTGGCGAAGACCAACGAAGCACGTGGGAAAAGTGCAGCCGCTTGGCTGGATGGTAACACTGACTTTTACATTGCAGACAGTTAGGCTTATCTTCTCCTAGGCGACAGCTTGCCACCCGCGTTTCGACATATTCAATAAGCCCTTCACATTCAGGGCAGATAATCGCCCCACGGTGCAGCGTTTTACAATATAGGCGAATCATCGCTTTTGCGGTGTCCAGTTCACGCTGCTTACGAACTGAATGTTTCATTTGAACTATCATAGGGGCGGTATTATCCATTGCAGCCGATAACAACCTTTGATAAAGATCAATTTTGCCTATCGAATGAATTAATCCGCCAAATCAGTCGCAAGAGCAGCATAAACATCTAACCAGAATTAAACTGAATGGCTGTTATTCTGCAACAAGTCAATCTCCCACTAAACTTTTGGGTCAAAACAACACCTTTTAGTCTGCCGACAATACCTCATTAAGCGAAGCGGCACAGAAGATTAGGCAACCACGGCCGCTTGCTGTGTCAGGTAACGAGTTGCAGCGACGATGGTATCGTCCAGCACGCTCGCCAGTTTCCGGTATTCAGAATCAGCGACAACCTGTTTTTGCTTAAAATGCGATTCGATAACTTCTGCCTGCCGTTTTAAGGCCTCGGCCCCCAAACTGCTCGCTACCCCTTTGAGACTGTGAACGAGCCTAAATGCCGTCTCACTTATTTCATCTGGCGCACATTGATAGACCAACTGCTGGAGCCTCTTGGCATCAAGCGCATGCTCCCCAATAAATATCTCCAGCAGCATTTTGACGGATTCTACGTCATCATCCATAGACTCCAGTACATAAACCACATTCAGCAAGGCCAAATGCTCATCCGCTTTAGGCGAAGAAGCTTTAGCTGGTTGTAGTTCAGCATCCGAAATATCTTCAGGCTCAGCCACAGTAGCTTCTTCTTCACGGGTGTACTCTTCAATCTGAACAGCATCTTCTTCTACAGTTTCGGCTTCCTCCGCCAAATACATTAAGATGGCTGCTTTTAGCTCTCCTAGCGCCTCATCTAGTTGCTCGATATCTTCGGCGCTTATTGCAATGCCTTGTTTACAACAATGCTCGATAAATTCGGT
>Ga0209379_10002750_pt1 | contig 10500 bp, 7 predicted proteins | sample tdDd001_FD_187124 | JGI IMG/M metagenome (GOLD analysis project Ga0209379, IMG submission 187124) | Marine sediment microbial communities from the Atlantic coast under amendment with organic carbon and nitrate - tdDd00.1 (SPAdes)... | ecosystem: Environmental > Aquatic > Marine > Coastal >...
ATCGATGATATTAGTGATACATCTGCATCAATAGAGATTGGAAGTAATGAAAATGGCCTTATATATTGGTATTTAAATACGATTGTTGAAACAGCTCCTATTGTTGAAGATATTATTGATGGGACTGGAGCTGTATTAAATGGACAAACAGATTGTTCTGAAAATGAATTGTGGTCAGGAAATATAACTAATCTCGAAAGAGGAGAGACTTATGTTTTGTATGCTGTCGCTAAGGATGTGTCAGATAATATCTCAGATATATACGCGTCTGAAAGTTTTAATACGCTGGTAACAGGAATACCCGATATTGATGATGAAAAAGACGTCTTAATTTGTGCTTGTGATGGAGAAATTATTCTTAGATCGACAGTTTTACCTCCAAAAAATACTAAAGTTCAGGTTTTTGATTTAATGGGCAGATTAGTCGTTTCAGCTCCTTATGAAGATTCTACCGAGCTCTCTTTGGAAGTTCCGAATCAAGCCGCTGTTTATATTGTCCGATTACAAATGGCAGGACAAAGTATCTCTAAAAAACTGATAATTAAATAATAAATTTTATTTATGAAGAAGATCAATACTTATTTCTTTTCATTTCTTCTTGCTATGTTCTTTGTTCAATGTAACAACCAGGCACATGATAATTTTTTACCAGAAAATGAGATTCTGGAAAAACAGGAGATTGAACTTGAAAACAAGTTAAGTGAAAATAGAAACTTAGCTTTTGTCGTTATTCCGTTATCCAGTTTAAAAGCGAATCTACAAGTTGAAAAGGAAACAGACTTGCTTGTAACTTTAAATTCAAAAGTGATTCCATCTCAGCTAGATGATTTGGATGGGGATGGAACTGTAGATGAGCTAGTTTTTCAGGTTTCTATGGCAGCGAAATCAAAAATACAAGTGTTGATTTGTAAAGTGAGTGATAAAATTGCAGATCGATATGTTTTTGAAAGTGAAGTGTATGCACAAATGGGAATGAAAAATGGTAAAAAGCCCTTTATCAAAAAGGATAGTATCTATTCTGAATCGGGTGATCTGTATAAGCCAATTATGCATCACGGACCGGCTACGGAATCCGAGTTAATGGCCTACCGTATGTATTTTGATGATAGATGTAGTATTGATATCTATGGTAAAATGCATCGTCGCTTAGAGTTGGAAACTACTAATTGGTATTCCAACGATTCTCTTATTACGAAGCAATATGGCGGTGACATTCTATTTGTGAAAAACACTTTGGGGGTTGGATCACCTAGAATCTGGAATGGAAAAGAAACGCAGCTTTTAAAAGCGACAAAAGGACGTTATGCTGTTGTTAGAGCCAAAGGTCCAGTCCGTACTATTATCGATATGGTGGCTCCAAATATTGAATCAGAAGTGGGGAATACAAAAGTTTTATTGCGTATGATTCAGTATGCAGGCAAAAGAGAAATGAACCTGCAGGTTTGTGCTGATGGCAATTTGCCTCAGTTTTGTACAGGAGTACGTAAAATGAATGATTCAGAAGTGAATATAGATGATAAAAAAGGCAGTCTGGGTCTTTGGGGCACAGAATTCCCACGACTAGATCATGAAAAATACCCACAAGTAACAGTTGGCTTAGGTGTTGTTGTCTCTCATGAGTATTTCGATGGATTCGATCAAGACGAGAGTAATCACCTTGTGAAATTGATAGGGAATAAAACCTTTGTCGAATATATCGTAACTGCTGCTTTTCAGGATGAGAAGGAGGGTTTTAAAGATGCCCAGTCTTTTTTCGATTATTTGGATCGTTTAAGCTTGGAGTTGAACAATCCGCTGAAGCTGTCCCTATTAAAATAATGAGTCAATTTTTGGGTTAAATTGAATTACTGTAAAAGCATCTGTTGGATTTCCAGCAGATGCTTTTTACAGATAGTTTGATTCATGTTAAAGCTAGAAATCAGAATAGGGAAATACAAGCAAGTTATGACAAACGTTTGTGTTTAGCTATCCCAAATTAAAAAATGGGAAATGTTTGGGATGAACCGATTTCTCTATGTTTTAAATTGTATAATATTGGACGAATTGTGGATGATATTAGACATTCTACTATCCGCTTATTCAGATATTTGAGTTCTTCATAAAAATACTAATTCAAAATTCTGAATACAGTGAATATATCTAAATCTATCCATGCAATATGGCCTGTTATGTTGGGGGCTTGCTCAACAGGAGTTCCAAGTCAGGAAGCAAATGTAAATGATACAAAAAAGCCAAATGTTATTGTTGTTATCACCGACGATCAGGGCTATGGGCAATTGAATTTTGATCCGAATTCGTATAATCAAGATCAACTTAATAATACAACGGTTACTAAAAGATATAGAACTTCGGTTGAGGAGGCTTATAAAGCCGCTCAAACGGCAATGCCCAATACAGCTAAGTTAGCCAACGAAGGTGTCAAATTTACCAATGCCTTTGTTGCTTCTACAACTTGTGCTCCCTCTCGTGCAGCATTACTGACTGGAAGATATACACAACGTTTCGGTATTTATAACAATTACGATGCTGAAGCTGGCGTAAAACCTGAAGAGAAATTTTTATCAGAAACATTTCAGGATAATGGCTATAAAACGGCTATGATTGGAAAGTGGCACCTAGGGGAGTTGACGATTGATTCTCTTGCAGATAGAACTAGAGACTATCATCGAGATTGCATTTATGGGTGTGTAAAAAATCAGCACCCACTAAATAAAGGATTCGATTACTACTTTGGATTTAATTATCACGGCAGTAACTACTATAATGCAACAAGTTTGTTTAGAGATTACGATCACGTAAAATCACAGGGCTATATTACCGATGAATTTACCGATGAGGCTTTGACTTATATTGAGAAAAATAAGGAGAACCCATTTTTTATGTATTTATCGTATAATGCACCTCATATTCCTTTGGAAGAAAGGGCACCAAGAAAGTATCAGCGCTTTAATACGGGTAATCCTGAAGTCGATAATTATTATGCCACACTGGCCGCAGTTGACGATGGTATAGGTGAAATTGTAAGTAAACTAGCCGAATTAAAGTTGGATAATAATACCATAATTCTATTTGTTAGTGACAATGGTGCGGTGGTAGATTCTCCATTACCGTTGAATGGAGCTTTTAAAGGAAATAAAGGTTTGATGTTTCAAGGTGGCGTTCATGTGCCAATGTTTGCCTGGTATCCATCAAAATACAAAAAGGGTCTTGTTGTTACGGATAATGTTTCAGCAATGGACTTGTTGCCAACAGTTATGGTAGAGGCCGGTATTGATTTACCAGCAAATCTTGATGGAATTGATTTGGCAGCAACACTGAAAGGTGAAAGTCGTTCATCAAATGATAGACAATTGTTTTGGGCAGGAACACAAGCTTATCACTGGAGTGATATTAACTTAGGTTTTTGGAATGACTATACAGACTTTGTAGCCGGAACTAAGATGAAGGATGAGTTCCCAATTAGTAAGTATAAAGAGAATGTTTCAGATCCAGCAGGGACTGTTTTGGAAGGTGATTACATGATGCATTATTACCCTGTGGGAAATCGATTTGAATTATTTAATATTGCAAAGGATCCAGGAGAAGAGAAGAATCTTGCTAAAGAAAATACTAAATTAGTAAAGCGTTTAAAGAAATCTTTCGATCAGTGGATTCTGAAAATGGATAAGCCTGTTGAGTGGAAAATAAAAACCTGGGAGAAATTATTACCAAAAGTCTAATATCTAATATCTAATATTAAATATTGGAACTAATTTAAGCAAGACTTCAAGTAAATTGTATGATGAATAAAATAAGTAACTCTTTGTTTCTTGGTGCAAGTGCATTGTTATTGCAATCATGTGGCGGAGCAGTTGATAAAAAAGAAATAGCACAGGATAAGCCAAATGTCTTGTTTATCTCAGTAGATGATTTGAATGATTGGACAGGGCTATCTAAAGGACATCCTGATGTGAAAACCCCAAACCTTGATCGTTTGGCAAAGCGTGGGGTTTATTTTACTAATGCTCATGCGGCTGTTGCAGTTTGCACGCCTTCAAGATTATCTGTGCTTTCTTCTCTGAGTCCAGTCACAACGGGATGCTATACAAACAAAAGTGGAACTCCCAACCAGGAAATCTGGAATGATGTAGAACTTTTACCAGCCAATTTTCGTCAAAATGGTTATACAACAATGGCTTGTGGTAAAATTGAAGGGCATGCTTGCTGGGCTATTGAGGACGATTTCGAGAATCAAAAATTATGGGACGAGCGTCGGCCAAGAGCTTTTAATCTAACCGAGAAGCTTTTGAAGGACGGGAATCGTTATGGGGCTCCTGACTTTTATCCTTTTCCAATGGGAGGCTCAGGAACCGTTAATTATAATAAAGAGCATGGCACAAATTACCCGGGTTTTTCCTTATGTGCTGGCCCTATCGACAGAGATTATTTACCTGATGGGAAAATGCCTGATGAGATAAATGTTGAATGGGCAATTGAGCGATTGCAAAGGGATTACGACAAGCCTTTTATGTTGGGAGTCGGTTTTTTAAGACCACATGTTCCTTACACGGCACCTCGTGAGTATTTTGACATGTACCCATTGGATAAGATTGAGATCCCAAAGGCTATGGAGAATGAATTTAGTGATATTCCTATGTATGGTAAAGCCATGGCTGAAGGTATTACTGAACCTGGTGCGGAAATGATTGTAAATACGATAAGTCCAACTTACAGAAAAGAACTTGTTCAGGGATATTTAGCAGCTATTTCATTTATGGATGCTCAACTTGGTCGATTACTCGATGCTTTAGATAAGAGTCAGTATGGAAAAAATACGATTATTGTGCTTTGGTCGGATCATGGTCAGTGTTTTGGTGAGAAACGAAACTGGCGAAAGAATAATCTGTGGAATGAGGCAACTGTAGCTCCAATGCTTTGGGTTGTTCCTGGAGTAACGCCAGGAGGACAGATAAATACCAATGCTGTAAGTTTGTTAGATATATATCCAACTTTGTCCGATTTGTGCGGGCTAGATAAAAATGAACAACAAGATGGTGAAAATATTCTACCGTTGTTGAGCAGTATGAATGCTAAACGAAAGAAAGCTGTAATTAGTAGTTGGACATACGGATCACACTCTGTTCGTCGTGATAATTGGAGGTATATCCGTTATAATGATGGGTCAGAAGAATTATACGATGAAGTGAAGGATTTTGGCGAACATATCAATTTGGCAAAAGATCCAAACTTTAAGCAAACAATCAATAAGTTGAAGCAATTCTTGCCAAAGGATAAATACCAACCAACAGCAAAGAATAAAGAATTTCACATGATTAACGATAGAGCAAAGAGATGGACTAAAAACCCTTCTTCTATGCCTGAGTGGTTAAACTAGGGATGAAGTTGTAAGATAATGCTCGGCAAAATCAGTGTTGAGCATTATTTTAAAAATACTTTTAAAAAATATTTTAAAAGGTAATGGTTCTTTTAAAAATAATTATACTTTTATCACGAAAACAAACTTTAATTAAACACAACAAGATTGAGACCAGAATTCAAATATGAGAAAGAGGTAGCTGGATCAGCAAATGCCATTAAACGAAAATTGGAACAGTATCGTAAGATTGTGTCCAATGTTTATGAAAATAGAAATGCCTCTATAGCCGAAATTGTAAAGTATTCAAAAATGAGCCAACCTTTGGTTGCTTCATTGGTTGATGATTTATTAGGCTTTGGTGTACTTCTGGATAATGGTGTTGGAGAATCAATAGGAGGAAGACGTCCTAATATTTATTGTATAAATCCTGAATATCAGTACGTGATTGGGGTTGATATCAATTTGCACACATTGACGATTGCTTTATTCGATTTAGATAATAAGCTAGTTTGCAGGGAGGAATACAAGAATTGCGAATTGGAAAATTCACCAAAGTATATTGATGATTTAGTTGTTCGCATTAATCAAATGCTCTCTAAAATGAATATACCTACTGAAAAGGTACTTGCTATGGGCGTATCTATTCCTGGTTTAGTTGATGCTAAGAATGGTATTTCATTTACTCATTTGTCTTTTGCCAAGGAAGGTTTGAGAGCGTACTTAAGTCATAAATTTGGTTTTTCAGTTGTAATGGATAATGATGCCAGAATGATGGCATTGGGAGAGAAAGCATTTGGAAAGGCAAAAGATAAGAAGGATGTCTTGTGTCTTAATTTGAGTAATGGGATCGGTTTAGGGGTCATATTAAATGAGCAGTTATATTCTGGTAAGAATGGTTTTGCGGGTGAATTTGGACACATTTTAATTGATCCGGATGGCGACCTTTGTTATTGTGGGAAAATAGGCTGTTTGGAAACACTAACCTCTGGAACAATTTTGGTGAAAAGAATTAAAGAGGCTGTAGATAAAGGGCAACCAAGTTTACTAAGTCAATATAAGGATGAAGGTAAGCATATTGATTTAAGAGCTGTAGTAAGTGCAATTCAAAATGGTGATCAGTTTGCTATTGATCAGTTGAATAAGATGAGTGAATATTTGGGGAAAGGATTGGTGACTTTGATTCACCTTCTCAATCCGGAAATGATCATTTTAGGAGGACGTTTGGCACATACTGGAAAATATATTGTGGATCCGGTGAATATGGTTCTAAATAAATATGCAATGGATAGAATCAGTTCTGAAACAGAGGTGGTATGTTCTGATTTGTTAGACGATGCCGCCTTAATGGGAACGCTGTCCAATGTTATGAAAGACGTTCTGACAATAAATTAAGATAGAAATAGATAAGAAGTATGAAAGATGCCATCCTTAAAATGGCTCCTTCATCTGATGAAAATAATATTAAAACATATGAAACCGACATTATTAGTACTTGCAGCAGGAATGGGAAGCCGATATGGTGGATTAAAACAAATTGATCCGATTGGGCCTTCAAATGAAACCATTATTGATTATTCGATTCATGATGCGATAGAAGCAGGCTTTGGAAAAATTGTGTTTGTAATCAGAGAAGGGTTCGAAAAAGAGTTTAAAGCATTGTTTAATGCTAAACTTGCAGGTAAGATTGAAGTTGATTACGTGAATCAAGAAATTGGGAAAATACCAGAAGGTTCATCCTTTACACCAGATAGAGAAAAGCCTTGGGGAACTGGTCACGCTATTTTAATGGCAAAATCCTGTATCAACGAACCATTTGCTGTGATTAATGCAGACGATTATTATGGTGTTGAAGCTTTTTCTACAATGGCTGATTTCTTAATGAATTCGGTTAGCGAAAAAGAATATGGTATGGTGGGTTATCAACTTGCCAATACGATTTCTGAAAATGGTTCTGTTTCCCGAGGAGTTTGTTCAACAAATGATAGTGAGCATTTAACAACTGTTATTGAACGAACTCATATTGAGAAGTTGACAGATGGAATAGCCTATAAGGAGGATGAAAAGTGGACTTCAATTTTGGGTGATACAACAGTTTCTATGAACTTCTGGGGATTTACACCTCAAATATTTAAGCACCTGGAAGATCAATTTATAAGCTTTTTAGCAGAGGAAGGACAAGCTTTGATATCAGAGTTCTTTATTCCTTCAGTTGTTGCCAAAATAATTGCTAATAGTAATACGAATGTAAAGGTTTTGAAATCGGCAGCTCAATGGTTTGGAGTGACTTACCGTGAAGATAAAGAAAAAGCTGCGAAAGCTATTTTAGAATTGGTTGAAAAGGGAGTTTACCCTTCTAAACTTTGGAGCTAAATAAGTCTTTCAGCTATAAAATTATATGTTGAGCAATTAGCCTTTTAATAAAATTACCCTTAAGAATATAACAATGACTTTAATAAAATCAATATCTGGAATTAGAGGTACGATAGGTGGTAGACCTGGTCAAGCATTAACACCAATGGATGTGGTGAGTATTGCAGGTGCTTTTGGTATGTGGCTTCAAAATAGTGGTGCTAATAAAAAACTTGTGATTGGTCGCGATGCCAGAATTAGTGGCGAAATGGTGAATCAACTTGTTGTTGGATCTCTAATATCGGTTGGCGTAGAAGTGATCGACCTTGGTTTGGCTACAACACCAACTGTAGAAATGGCCGTGACGGATATGAATGCCGGAGGAGGTATTATTATAACAGCTAGTCATAATCCGAAAAACTGGAATGCTTTAAAGTTATTGAATAGTAAAGGTGAGTTTATTTCCGATCAGGATGGAAAGGATATTCTTCAATTGGTGGAAGATAAAAACTACACTTACAATGAGGTAGACGATTTGGGTTCATACTCTAAAGACGAGAGTTATTTGGATAAACATATTCAGCATATTCTTGACTTAAAGTTGGTAGATGCAGAAGTCATTAAAGCTGCGAACTTTTCTGTTGCTGTAGACGCAGTAAACTCAGTTGGAGGTATTGCCATTCCTCGTTTACTTGAAGCTCTTGGAGTAAACAAAGTGAAGGAAATCAACTGCGTGCCTGATGGACATTTTGCTCATAATCCTGAGCCTCTTCCTGAAAACATTGTAGAAATTAGTGAGCTTGTTAAAAATGAGAAATTAGACTTAGGAATAATTGTCGATCCTGACGTCGATCGTTTAGCACTTGTTTGCAATGATGGAACACCATTTGGCGAGGAATATACCTTGGTTTCTGTTGCAGATTATATTCTTCAGAATACCAAAGGAGCACTGGTTGCTAATCTATCATCAACCATGGCTTTGCGCGAGATTGCTGAGAAGCACGGTGTCGAATTTTTTGAATCAGCAGTGGGTGAAGTCAATGTGGTGAGAGAAATGAACAAGCAATCTGCAGCTATTGGTGGCGAAGGTAATGGTGGGGTTATTTATCCTGAATTGCACAATGGTAGAGATGCACTGGTTGGAGTCGCTTTATTTTTGACATATCTGGCAAAAAGTAAGATGACTTCAGCTGAATTACGAGCGACTTATCCGGATTATAAGATTGAAAAACAGAAAATTGAATTAGAAGGTGTTGCTGATTTAGATGGGATACTTGAGCAGGTTCGCAGAAAATTTCTCGATTACCCGAGCAATACAATTGACGGATTGAAAATCACTTTCCCGGAAGGATGGGTGCATATGAGAAAATCAAATACCGAACAAATCATACGAATTTATGCAGAAGCAACAACTGCAAAATATGCTAAGGATTTGGCCGAATGTGTCAAGCAATTGATGACGACGTCTGCTTAATATGTCCTTCCTCATTCATAGAAAATTGAATTATTAACTTAAACAAACCCATTATTATGACTAACACACACAGTGTAAGTGCTCAATCAAAGAATTTTGTACTTCCTTTGATTATTGTGGGAGTAATGTTCTTTGCAATTGGTTTTGCACTTGGCATCAACTCTTATATTATTCCACTTCTGAATAAGGCTTTGGATATATCTTCAGGTGAATCTTATTTCGTGATAGCAGCGACTTTTTCAGCTTTTCTAATTTTTGGATATCCAGCTTCATTAGTGATTGGTAAAATTGGATACAAACGAACCATGGCTTTATCCTTTTTGATGTTTGCTCTTGGATTTTATTTGTTTATTCCATCGGCACAAATGGAGAGCTTACCCCTTTTCTTAGTGGCTTCCTTTATTAGTGGTATGGGAAATACCTTCTTGCAGGCTTCTGTAAATCCTTATATCACAATCTGTGGACCTATCGAAAGTGCTGCTAAGCGAATGAGTTATATGGGTATTGCCAATAAGTTAGCCTGGCCAATAGCTCCCTTATTCCTTGCACTCATCATTGGAAAAGAGGTAGAGAATGCATCACTAACTGATATTAACATACCTTTTTACATTATAATCGGTGTCTTTGTACTTTTGGGTGTATTGGCACTTCTTGCGAAACTTCCTGAGGTAAAAGCAGCTGGTGAAGATGAAGGTTCAGAGGATATCTGTTTGTATGCAGAAAGCAAAACGTCTATCTGGCAGTTCCCACACCTATTATTAGGTGTATTGGCTCTATTCTTATATGTTGGTGTTGAAACAGTATCCTTAGGCACCCTTGTTGATTATGCAACGAGTTTGGGTCTGGCTAATGCTGAATATTATGCATGGATCGCTCCAATTGGTATGGTTCTGGGATATATCTGTGGAGCCGCATTGATACCGAAGTATCTAAGTCAGGCTACAGCCCTGAAAATTTGCGCTGTTACAGCTTTATTTGGATCACTTATGGTTGTTTTCTCTCCTGAAGAATTCTCTATTTACTTTATTGCATTCATGGCCTTAGGTTGTTCATTAATGTGGCCAGCTTTGTGGCCTTTAGCGATGACTGACTTGGGGAAGTTTACCAAAACAGGATCATCTTTAATGGTTATTGCCATTGTAGGTGGGGCTTTAATTCCAACAGCTTATGGTTTCATGAAAGATGCAATTGGAGCGCAAGACGCCTATTGGATATGTGTGCCTTGTTTCCTTTATATTCTTTATTACGGATTGAAAGGACATAAAATCAGAACAAAATAAAATAGGATCATTGGGGTGCTCAATTTTTTGCGCATGCCCTC
>Ga0209379_10002751_pt1 | contig 10490 bp, 7 predicted proteins | sample tdDd001_FD_187124 | JGI IMG/M metagenome (GOLD analysis project Ga0209379, IMG submission 187124) | Marine sediment microbial communities from the Atlantic coast under amendment with organic carbon and nitrate - tdDd00.1 (SPAdes)... | ecosystem: Environmental > Aquatic > Marine > Coastal >...
GAAAATGTCACTGAGCAAAGTCTCTTTGGTGCAGTCTACCCACCGCTGGATGACAACAAAGTTACCAAGCAACAAATTAAACATGGCCTTGTTCACCAGGCTAACAACGGCTATCTCGTATTATCAGTTACTAGCATTCTGAGTAACCCTAGCCTGTGGCCTCGCCTCAAAAGCGTTCTGATGAACGGTATGCTGGAATGGCAAGCTTCATCAAACAAAACACTGTACCCGCTACCTCCTGCAGAACAGCTAGATGTAAAACTAGTGTTGATTGGCGATCGCTACCTGATGGCTGAGCTTGAAAATGCGGAACCGGATCTCTCTTCTGGTTTCTCGATGTACGGCGAGTTTGAACAAGACCTTGTTCTGAGTGAAGAGAGCTTGCCTTTATATCTTTCTTACCTAAAAGCAATCACCCGCAAGGCACAACTACCGGACTTGTCCGATCATGAAGCCCTGAAAATCTTGCTGAAGACGGGTGCTCGACATGCCGAGGACCAAACTCGTGTACCGCTATGCCCTATCTGGCACCAGAGCCTACTGTGTGAAGCGGCAATAGAGTCCCAAGGACAGAAAATTACCGCACAACATCTAACTGACTCCCTCAAAGCCCGTGAGTATCGCGAATCCTATTTGCCTGAACGCGCCATTGAGGATATTCACTATGGCCAGGTTGTCATTAACTGCCAAGGTGAAGAAATTGGCCAGGTAAATGGCCTAACGGTTGTCGAGGTGCCCGGGCACCCCTCTGCGTACGGTGAGCCTGCTCGAATTTCCTGTGTCGTTCATTTTGGTGACGGTGATATTTCGGATGTCGAGCGTAAAGTTGATCTTGGCGGCAATCTTCATGCGAAAGGTATGATGATCATGCAGGCGTTTGTCAGTGCCGCACTAGACTTGGACCAGCCACTCCCTTATTCCGCCTCAATTGTATTTGAGCAATCATACTGTGAAGTTGATGGAGACAGTGCCTCGCTAGCTGAGCTATGCTCATTAGTATCAGCGCTTGCCATTCAACCAATCAATCAGCAGATCGCAGTAACGGGCGCAGTAGACCAATTTGGTCGTGTACAGGCAGTGGGTGGTATCAATGAGAAGATTGAAGGTTTCTATAAGGTTTGTGCCTTCCGTGGTCTAACAGGCCATCAGGGTGTCATATTACCGAAAACAAACCAGAGCAATCTATGTCTCAACGATGAGGTTATCGAAGCGATTAAGACGGGCAAATTCCATTTATGGACCGTTGAAAGCGTTGATGAGGCCCTACCTTTGTTAACAGGCAAGGCTTTCCGTGGTGAGGAAGACGACTCCGAAACGTTACTAGCCAAGATTGCACAACGCATAGATCACTTTCACCATGGTGATCTTGACAGTGAAGTCAGTTGGTTAGCACGCATGCGTAACTGGTTTGTCCAGTACTGATCCGAGTTGTTTGGCGTACAGGTGTAAGCTAAATTGCCTCCATACTTTTCAAGGAGCTAAATAAGTCTGATGAAACGCCAGCAATCTTATAATTACGAAGAACTAGTTGCATGTGGTAAAGGCGAACTACACGGTCCTGCTTTCCCATCTTTACCATCTGACAACATGTTGATGATTGACCGTATCATTGAAATCTCTGACGAAGGCGGTGAGCACGGAAAAGGTTTCATCCACGCTGAATTGGATATTAACCCGGACCTTTGGTTCTTTGACTGCCACTTCAAAGGTGACCCTGTAATGCCAGGTTGCCTTGGTCTTGATGCGATGTGGCAGCTCGTTGGTTTCTTCCTTGGCTGGGCCGGTGGCGAAGGTAAAGGGCGCGCACTGGGTGTTGGCGAAGTGAAGTTCACAGGTCAGATCCTTCCGGAAGCGAAGAAAGTGACTTATGACATTCAGTTGAAGCGCGTTATCAACCGTAAACTTATCATGGGCGTTGCAGATGGGCGCGTTCTGGTAGACGGTAAAGAAATCTACGTTGCGAAAGATTTGAAAGTTGGTCTGTTCAAAGATACATCTGCTTTCTAAATCACAGTAAGCTCGAATAAAAGGCCGCTTTTGCGGCCTTTTTTGTGACCATGTAACAACTGCCCTCCTCTCATTATCCATCGGTCCTAATCCACCTTGTAATAGTACACCCAGTGATGCGGCAAGCTGTGACAGCGTCACTCACTGTAGCTGAAATCCACCAGCCATAACATGTATAGCGGAATACAACATGCGTACCTATCGCCCAAGCAATGACCTAAATTTAAACAGCCGCTAAGTACTACATTTTAATTTTCTGATTACGTATACTTCACCCCCTAAATTGATACCAACACGGTTACAACTAAGATGATCATTTTCACAACTAACTTTGGCAATATCGAAATTGAACTAAATATGGACAAAGCACCTGTCAGTTCTAAGAATTTTTTAAAGTATTGCCAAGATGGTTTCTATGAAGGCACTATTTTTCATCGAGTAATCAAAGGCTTTATGATACAAGGCGGTGGATTTACTGAAAGCATGCAAGAAAAGACGACTCGCGCCCCTATTGCCAATGAAGCTAACCGTGGGCTTAAAAACGTTATCGGCACTATCGCAATGGCGCGTACCGATGCACCGCACTCGGCTACAGCCCAATTTTTTATCAACTTAGAAGACAATGAGTTTCTTGATCACACTGCCACAACGAATAAAGGTTGGGGTTACGCTGTCTTTGGTACAGTCACTGCGGGTATGGATGTCGTTAATGCCATTGCTATTGCTAATACAACATCGAAATATGGCCACGACGATGTGCCATGCGAGACAATTATTGTAGAAAAAGTGACGATTAAATAATGTCATGAATGTTAGAAATAGGCGACCCTAAAAAGCAAAAGCCCCTTCTCCTGAAAGGGGCTCAATAAGGGTGATATGAAGGGAGTGTTATTTATAAAGGCCAGTTTGGCGTTCTTCTCTTGCTTCACGCCAACCACCTAGCCAATTAGTACGGGCATCCGGAGATTGATACGGACATTCTTCACTAGAATGACCATTTATACCTGCTTTATAGCCACGAGCCTGTGCACGTTCCAAACGATCCCGCTTTTGTCTCTTCATAGTTCGATCCTCATCCTTATCAGAGTTTCTTTCATTACAGTTTCATAATGATGGAGTTTATGTGACTCCACTTATAAGAATTAGCCAAACCGAACTATTGATCAACCCCTGAAACAACTCAGGCTCACAATTTGTGAGCCTGAGTGAAAAATAAGCAATTTTGACAAAAATTTACTTACGGCGTCTGAAACCAATCAAACCAAGGAGTGTCAAAGCAAACATACCTAATGAAGCCCCTTCACGCTCGATGGTCGACTGAGCGACTGGGCGCTGCTCAATCTCGCCGCCAACGATAGGTATCAACTTAACAGCCACTACTCGCTCTGAGTCCTTCGAATTATTATTGCAAGATGAATCTTTTGTAAGATTATCATATGGGATTCTATCTCCCTTTTCATTAGTACACATAAATGCTGTTGCGGAGATAACACCGGCGTCATTGACATCAGTAGCATGTGCGATACGGAACGCATTGTTCTCGGTACTCAAGCTTCCGCCATTAGTCAAATCATCCAGCATCCACGCTTTATTCGCTTGAAGTGGTGAACCTGCAATATCAGCTCCAGCCATATAAGTGAATCCGCGCTGGCGTCGCTGACGACCGTTTACCTGATTGACGCTTTCCGAATCAACCCAACCAACAAGCTGATCTTTGTTATTGATAGCAGATGGAAAACCGTTAGAGCCTTGGAAGAAGATAGTCGGGTCTATCGATGTATCTAGTTTCGTCAGCGTACCGGCAGTATTGTCGTACACAAACATCTTTTCAGAATAAGAGCGATTTTCAGAGTTGATGTTCTTGCTAAATCCAATCACCTTATTGTTGGTATTGATATCCGTCGCCATCGAGAAGCGAAGCTTACGATCGTTGCCTTCCTCGATATCAAGCCCAGGGATGATCTTTCTCTCCCACTGAGAAGAATCAACACTGAAACCTGACTTTGGCGTGTAAATAGCGGCTCGTACAGCGTAATAGTCACCGTCGATAGTATTGGCTGAGTTATTAGCAATAGAATCTGTCGAGAAACCAGCTGCAACAGGCTGACCACCGACCAACGTTATAGCGCGTGCCGATGCCTGGAAAGAACGAACTTGGTCACCATCAGGATCAAGTGTCGGATAAGTCCTTTGCTGACTATCAACTCGAGCAGCCAAAAGTTTAGCATTGGTGGATGCAGCGCCAGTATTATCAACCGTCCAGAAAACAGCATCATTAGCGAAAACTGAGAACTGACATTCCCACTTGGTGTATAGGTTGTTCACATCACCAGCAGTCGTCGAACAATTCTCAAATTCGCCGTTGTCAAATGAAAGGCGGTTCTTCCCATCACTATCAGACGGAAGCTTATTACTGTCTGATAATTTACTCGGACTGAATGAGGCACTACCGACAACTAACAACTGACCATTATACTCAACAGCATCCCATGCCAAAGTCTGCCCCATATGATCAACCAGATTACCTGACGATGCCACGGGAGCTAGCGCTGATTTAACGGGGGTAGCGCCAGCATTAACAAAGCCGCGCTTGTTAAACTGACGAGCATAACGGTTATTACTTTCGAAAAATGCCGAACTAGTAATACCTAACTGAAACTCGTTACCAGAGAACTGACCGATACGGTTGACTACACCATTAGTCGTTTCATGTGTTGAGACTTTATTACCCAGAGCGGCAGCCGTGGTCGAATCATAACCAGATGCATCTTCAGCAAAAGATGTAACTCGTGATAGCGAACCTGCGGTCGCTTCCGTTAACGGGAATGCATTGGAATAAAAGTTTTCATTCCAGGCAACCTGCTCGCGGTGCAGGCCACCAAAACCACTTCCGTCCTGAGCGTTTTCTTCGTTGAAGCCTATACCGTAGTACGCAACATTCGCCCAATCATCACAGGTATTGAATCCAAGATTATTGACACAGTAGGAACGCAAACGCGAAAAGTCATTAACTTCCTGGCGGTTATCACTAATGAATGGCACTTCATCGCGATAATTAATCCCATCGCTTCCAAAACGGCTTTCACCAAAAATGGCATAACTAGATGCAGTACAACTTTGGGTAAAGCAGTTTTCTGAACCAGAGCTCACTACACCCTGAGCATAAAACTCGACACGTTTCTGAACATCAGACGTGTTTTTACTGTAATACTGAAGCGAGCCGACACCACTGCTGGTACCTTCTACTTCCACAACCTGATAAACAGCTGCATTTGCCTGAGTGACACTGGCAATTATCATCGCCAGTGTCGATAACTTTAACGTCTTATGTTGCATTAGGATTCCTTCTGCATTGCCTCTAGCTCTTCCCAGCGCTCAAATGCCTGCTCAAACTCTTCTTCGACCGCCGCTAAACGGTTAAGAGTCGCCTGAGTATCATTCTTCACATCCTGGAAGAACGCAGGATCATTAATTGATTCCTGCAGCTGTGCAATTTCATTTTCTAGTTCTTCGATTTTTTTCGGCAGGTCTTCAAGCTCTTTCTGAAGCTTATACGATAGCTTCTTACCTGAGCGTGAACGCGTTTCCTGACGCTGATTACTCTCGTCTTTTTTCTTCTTGGCAGCCTCAATTTGAGCCGCCTGCTCTTTCGCAATTTGTGTCAGCGAATTCGCACGTTGTTCTTGGGCATCATGGTAACCACCCACGTATTCGTCGATGACACCGTTACCTTCAAACAGCCAGCTCGTTGTTGCTGTGTTATCAACAAATTGACGATCGTGGCTAACTAAAAGTAATGTCCCCTGATAGTTGGCAAGAATTTCTTCCAAAAGTTCCAACGTTTCGATATCTAAATCGTTAGTTGGTTCATCGAGCACCAATAAATTATTTGGCTTTAGGAATAACTTGGCCAATAACAAACGGTTCTTCTCGCCTCCCGACAACGCTTTCACAGGAGTTCGCGCACGACGAGGATGGAAAAGGAAATCTTGCAAATAGCCCAAAGCGTGACGAGTACGACCATTAACAGTGACTTCCTGCTTACCGTCTGCAAGGTTGTCCATCACTGTTTTTTCAGGATCTAGTACTTCACGATACTGATCAAAGTACGCCGCTTCGATTTTCGTTCCGCAATGGAAGTGACCCTGTGTCGCTTCAAGTTTACCCAGCATCACTTTTAGCAAAGTACTCTTACCGCAACCGTTAGGCCCAATCAGTGCAATACGATCACCACGCATAACATTAAAGCTAAAGTCATTAATAATTGGCTTGTCACCGTAACTGTAAGAAATATGCTCAGCTTCAAAAACAATCTTGCCAGAACGATTGGCGTCCTGAAGCTTCATATCGGCTTTACCTACCACTTCACGTCGCTCGCTGCGCTCACGGCGTAGCTGTTTCAAAGCGCGGACTCGGCCTTCGTTACGTGTACGACGTGCTTTAATTCCCTGTCGGATCCACACCTCTTCCTGAGCAAGCTTTTTATCAAACTCGGCATTCTGCTCCGCCTCTACACGCAGCATCTCTTCTTTCGCTTCCAGGTAATTATCATAATCCCCCGGGAAAGAAGCCAGCTGACCGCGATCCAAATCAACAATACGGGTCGACATTGAACGGATAAATGCACGGTCGTGAGAAATAAAGATGATTGAACCACGGAACTCTTTCAGGAAACCTTCAAGCCATTCAATGGTTGAAACATCCAGGTGGTTGGTCGGCTCATCAAGCAACAGAATATCTGGATCACACACGAGAGCTCGTGCCAGGGCCGCTTTTCGCTGCCAGCCACCAGAAAGGTCTTTAAGTAGCGTCTGAGCGTCTAGCTGAAGATGCTCTAGTACAGAGGCAATCTTATTGTCAAACTGCCAAGCATTGGCATGATCAATCTTACTCTGAGCACGTGCCAGCTTGTTGATATTTGATTCAGATGGATCAACCGCAATAAGATCCAACAAGTGATGGTATTCACGAAGCACCTGGCCAATTTCAGCCAAGCCTTCAGCGACATAATCAAATACTGTCCCCTCGGCATTGCGAGGCGGATCCTGTTCGAGACGTGACACTGTAAGTTCTGACTGACGCTGGATAGTACCGTCATCAAGAAGCACCTCACCGTCGATGACCTTCATCAACGTCGATTTACCGGCACCGTTTCGGCCTACCAGACATACACGTTCATTGGGTTGAAGTAAAAATTCCGCACGATCAAGTAATGCATGATCGCCATACGCTAACTGCGCGTTACTAATTTTAATTAATGCCATTGTTATTTAACCATGCTGCAAGCTCGGCTGAATCAAACGGCCAGCCAAGTTCGGAGATTGAATCGGGATGTTGGATAGAAAGTACGGGGATAGTGACGCCGTAACGTGAAAAAAGCGCGTCATCAAAGGCGATATCCACCACTTGAACGCGCTCCTGTACACCCGCATCAATGAGCAGGCTATAAGCCTGCTCACAGAGATGACATCCTTCTGTGCTATATAGCGTAATTAGCACTTAGTCTTCCTTGTGTGTAATTATCCAGCAGTTATGGATTTGCTTGTTACGTGCAAAGTCCATTGGTAACGTTTTGTCTGAGATATTTTTAGCCTGTAGCCCCAACTCAGCCAGCTTGTCAAAATCCATCTTGAAATGACGCTTGTTGTTTGAGAAAACAATCTGCCCTTCAGGGCGCAGCATGCGCTTCAAGTTTTCCATCAGCATCATATGATCACGCTGTACATCAAAACTCTGGTTCATACGCTTAGAGTTCGAGAATGTCGGCGGATCGATGAAGATCAAATCAAAGTTCTCGTCAACTTCCTGCAACCACTGCAAACAGTCGGCCTGAACAAACTGGTGCTGACGGCCCACTTGTCCATTCAGCTCCATATTCTCCTGTGCCCAACGCAAGTAGGTATTTGACATGTCGACTGTTGTTGTTGATTTAGCACCACCACAAGCCGCGTGAACCGATGCAGAGCCGGTATAGGCAAACAAGTTCAAGAAGTCTTTACCTGCGGCCATTTCGCCCAGCTTACGACGTGTTATACGGTGATCAAGGAACAGGCCTGTATCAAGGTAATCGTATAGATTGACCTTAAGCTGAACACCATACTCATTCACTGTCATGTGACGTTCTGCACTTGATAGCTTCTGGTACTGGCTCTTACCTTTCTGACGCTCACGGACCTTCAGGATCACTTTACTGTTATCGACACCCGTAACCTGAATAGTCGCACGTAGAATATCCATAATACGGCGGCGGGCGGTTTCCTCAGGAACCGACTTCGGCGCAGCGTATTCCTGGATAACCAAGTAATCACTGTACTGATCGATCGCAGCATTATAGTTTGGCAAGTCAGCATCGTAGATACGATAACACTCAACACCTTCTTTCTTCGCCCACTTCTGCAGCTTGGTAATGTTCTTCTTCAGGCGATTGGCAAAATCCGGTGCAACTTGAGCTTCTTCAAGCTTTCCTTCTTTTTCACCTTCAACCTGTTTAACCGCACCACCTGTGATTAAATAGCTCTTTAGCACACAATCCAAGGCACCGTTACGTAACTTGAACTGCTTATCAGCACGCATACGCAGGCAGCTTAGCAACTCGCTAGAAGCCGAGTAGATTGCCGCCGTTGAACCGGCGAAGGCCAATTTCAAACGAGTACCAAAATCACTGTATAGGGAAATAAGCTCTGGTGTTGTACCCAGACGTTCACCGTATGGAGGGTTACAGATGATTACGCCATTTTCAAACCCTTCAGGGCAAATTAGCTGCGTTGCATCACCATACTCGAAATCAATCAGATCTTTCACACCGGCACGCCCTGCATTGTCACGGGCAATTGTTAGTATGCGGCGATCCATTTCACGGCCGAAGAACTTGGTTTCCACTTTCGCGGGTCCACGACGAGCTTTCACTGTCGCTTCTGCATGAATTTCAAGCCAAGCATCTTTGTTGAAGTCTTTAATAGCTTCGAAGCCCCAACGTTTGCGTTTAATACCAGGGGCAATATCCGCAGCCATTAACGCAGCTTCAATCAACAAAGTACCGGAGCCACACATTGGATCGAGTAGAGGCTTGTCAATAGTCCAGCCACTTTTCATCACCAAAGCCGCGGCATGCGTTTCACGTAACGGTGCTTTACCCGCTTCGGTTCGGTAGCCGCGCTGGTGCAAGCCACTGCCTGCCATATCAAGACCCAACACCCCTTTCTCACCGGAAAGACGCATATGAATACGCAGCTCTGGGTTTTCGCGGTCAATGCTTGGACGACGAAGATCTGCTTTGGTAAAGCTGTCAACAATCGCATCTTTTACTTTCATCGCGCCGTATTGACTGTTACGGATTTCACGGTTGGTACCGTTAAAGTCAACAATGATACGTGTATCGTTGGTGAAATAATTTGGCCAGTTAATCGCCACAGCACCAAGATATAGGTCCATGTCATCACGAACATTGAACTCACTTAGTACCTGAATGATTCGTGACGAGATACGAGTCCACAAACAGCAGCGATAAGCTGTTGATTGTTCGGCTCGGAAACGCACGCCGGCATGGACAACTTGGATCTGTTCTGCACCAAGTTGTTCTAATTCTTCTGCAAGGAGGTTCTCAAGACCTCGGGAAGTGATAGCTAGATATTGATTCATGGATTTCTTTTCGCACTTATGTTGCCAAGAATTATAACCGAAAACAGCGTAAATACCTCGCCCTAAAGGCTTTCATTACGGTTATTTAGCTAAATAAACATCAAAAAATAGCCAGCTATTTGACCAACCATTTCTCGTCAACGTCCTCTCAGGCAATTAAAGCTCATAAAACATCCAATTAGTTACCTTTTTAATTAAACAATAATCTGCATACGTCAGCCATTCCTGATATTAGAAGTGATGACTTTGCGACTTGGTTACTGATGACTTGTAACTAGCTACTTTCAGAGACAGTAAGTAGTTACACAGGACTTTGTTTACCAGTGGAAACAGACTATAGCTATTAATTCGCCCCACCATTATCAATGATGCGCACCAGACAAGAGAAGTGACTGTTTACTTACGGAAACTATCCGCATAAACTATTGTTTTTATTGCATTTACCATAAACGCATCAGCTACCCCCATAAGCAAACACCCTGTATGGAGTGATACTCCATGCGTTGATTTTAGCTTTAATAATTTAGCGCATACCCACTCTTTCCTATATGGAAATTGTTTCCAGCTAGGAAATAATCCGCATGTAGGGAAATTTCACAAACGAGGAAAATGAGGAAGATCTTTATGGAAATTTTCAAATTTCACTGTTAAAACATGGTCATTTTTTGTCTTTTTATGGCAAAAAGAGGCAAAAAATAATTGCTAATTAATTAATATTTTTCGATTAGAATCACTTATTTCGCACAAGAATCATCCACTTGCCTTTCAAAATAAGTGGTCTATGCACAAGCGTTATCTTGTCAGCTGACAGTGCTTTACTCGCATGCCTTTCTGTAATCGCCACG
>Ga0209379_10002752_pt1 | contig 10487 bp, 9 predicted proteins | sample tdDd001_FD_187124 | JGI IMG/M metagenome (GOLD analysis project Ga0209379, IMG submission 187124) | Marine sediment microbial communities from the Atlantic coast under amendment with organic carbon and nitrate - tdDd00.1 (SPAdes)... | ecosystem: Environmental > Aquatic > Marine > Coastal >...
ATCGGCGGGCAGGTTTATCCGAAAACGAAGTTCGATAGCATCATCATCGAAGACAACAGCTGTACGATCAAGAATAGTCTGACCCGGACGATCAATTTGAATTTCATTAATTTGCTGCGCCAGATCAGCAAATTGACGTGCAATAAAATCACGGGCAGCACGCTGATAATCAGCAGACTGTTCCTTTAGCCATTCAAGATCGGTTAATGACCACTTACGGCGAGCGCGAACACGCGAAGCCGGAGCGTAGGGGTCAGCCTGCGTCGTATCGATATAAAAGTCGAAGTCAACGAATTGATATTCTCCACGCAGGCTTGAATAGCTGCGGTAATTGTGACGGTCAATTTTATGTAATTTGGCTTCGAGTAATTGCATATCGCCTCGATATCGTACGTTGATAATTCCGGGGGCTGGATTCTACACGAAAGGCATACGAATCGGTACACTTATCTGAGTTTTCAGTCAGCTATCGTATGCCGTTAAATAATACACTAGTTCTCCTCCGTGAGTATTCTTGCTCTGAAGATCAAAACCGATTTGGTCGAAGTAGTGGGAGGGGCTTCCACTTTGGTCTAATTGTGCAATTTTACTGATCCGCTAAGTTTGTAATAGACGGTGACGGCAAGTGAGGGAGAAGTCATGCTGGAGACCACAATGAGTTTTGCCGAAATGATTTTGATTCTGTCTGGACTCTTGTTCATAGCCAAGAGTGTAATACAGTATGGCAAGCGGACGAGCGATTGGTCTGGCGCTATCAAAATGTTTTACAAGCGGGTTGGCATGGATACCGCAGAATATAAATCGTATCGCCTGGGAGTCAGCTGCTTTGTCATTGGAGTTGCCGTAAGGATTGTGAATTTGACGTTTTGGCCTGTCTAATAGTAATGGCCGGTACAATATAGTAGACAGTAAAAATGCAGCGCAAGGCTGCATTTTTTGTTAGGGAGTTTTATTTGCGAGACAAGGTAAATTTAGTTTCGAGGTAACGGCAATACCAATTCAGCTTTTAGTCCCCCCAGAGAGCTGCTTTCTAGTGTTAGGCTTCCCCGGTAGCTGTGTGCCAGCTCACTGACTATGTTTAGCCCAAGGCCAGTACCCGGCGTGGTTTCATCAAGGCGAACACCACGTTTAATAACTGATTCATATTCGCTGGCATCGATACCTGGGCCATCATCTTCGATAATAATCGTGACTTGCTGAGCATTATCGTCGACTTGGTGGACACGGATCAGACTGTTTGACCATTTGTAGCTGTTCTCAATCAGGTTACCGATGATTTCATCAAGATCGCGCTTCTCTATCGCGACATTGAGCGCGCTGTCGAGTTCGTTGACCAGTACCACATTACGATGTGCGTACACCTTATCCATTGCCAGAGAAATAGCATCAACACGTGTTGCCGGTGCAGTTTTAGCCGCAAGAATATTTGCCGCACCTGCCATCCGTGCTCGGCCAAGGTGATAATCGATGTGTTGCTGCAGCTGCTGAAGTGGCGGTGACAATTTGTGTTTCGTGTCATCATTAAGCAGGGCGACTTCGTTATTCAATACAGCGATAGGGGTTTTTAGTGCATGAGAGAGGTTACCTGCATGGTTTCTCGCTCTTTCTAGTAGTTCCTGGTAATGGAATAGAAGCGCATTAAGATCGTCTATCACAGGTCTGACTTCAACCGGGTAGAAACCCGTGAGTTCGGTTGAGTTGCCTTCGCGAACGTTTTTCAAGTTTTGCTGTAATTTTTTCAACGGCCAGAGTGACCAGCTGACTTGTAACCAGGTTAGGGCCAATATACCAAAAGCCATAATAAGCAATATTAACCACAGGCCATGGGTTAGCTGCTGCAATGTTGCCATCAATTTATCTTGGTTAGCCGCAATGGCAAGTTCGACGGGTTCGTCAATTTCAGGCAGTAGGAATTTTCTTTTGACCACGAGCAGAGATTGCTCATCTGGACCTGTATATCCGTCTTCCTCATTTCCGGTGATGCTTGTATCCCATAATGAACGGGAACGGATCTGGGTTTCATTGACCGTCAGAGCCCAGTAAAGGCCGCTATAAGGTGACTGAAACCTTGGGTTAGACAGCTTATTTGGGAGCGATAGCTTACCGTTCGAATCAACGTCAGCGAGCGCAGTTAATTCATCGAGATAAAGATAGAGCTGCTGTTTTTCCTGATCGATAAGATAGCTTTTGATAAAGCTCGGAACCAGATAGCCCGCAGAAAGGGTTATCGCTAAAAGCCATACAGTCGCAGCAAGTAGTAAGCGACTGCGTAGGCTTGGTAGGTGTTTACTACGAGCGTTAATCGGCATTGATGCGGTATCCAAGCCCTCGAACGGTTTTAATGACATCGCCACCAATTTTACGACGTATACGCCCGATGAAAACTTCGATAGTGTTTGAATCCCGGTCGAAGTCCTGCTTATAAATATGCTCAACCAATTCAGAGCGAGAGATCACTTTGTCGGCGTTATGCATCATATAAGACAGCACTTTAAATTCTAATGCTGTCAGGTCAATAGCTTCACCCTGGTACAGAACTTTTGAACTGCGGGTATCCAAACTTAACCCGCAGGCCTGAATAACAGGGGAGGCGTTACCGGTCGAGCGGCGCAGCTGGGCGCGCAAGCGGGCAATGAGTTCCACCATCTGGAAGGGTTTGGTCAGGTAGTCGTCCGCACCGGCATTCAGGCCTTCAACACGCTGGGTCAGTTCGTTACGGGCGCTGAGGATAACGACTGGGCTGGTGACATTTTCATCCCTAATCCCTTTAAGAACGGTTAGTCCGTCAAGCTTAGGTAGGCCAAGATCGAGAACGATGGCATCCCAAGGTTCAGACGTCGCCCGATAAAGGGCATCAATACCATCGGTAGATAACTCTGCGACCCAGCCACTTTGTTCCAAGCCACTGACAATTTGTTCGCCTAGTGTGATTTCATCTTCAACGACAAGTATTTTCATTCTGATACCTTGATAACATTTTCCAGATTACGGCCCTTAATTTCGATTATAGAAAGCGTTTTAGCTTCGTATTCAACTTTGACAATATTGTTATTGGGGTCGATGAGTTTGAGTTCATAGACCCAAATATCATCATCTTCTTCCAATTCAACTTTAATTATCCGGCCATGAAGTTGTTTACTGACAGTTGCCTTGAGTGCAGAAAAGGGTTGAATGAGCCCCTGCTGAACGGCTTCCATAACATCGTCATGATCTTCATCGATTTCTAGCGTCGGAGTAGCGTTAGCTATTGGCGCTGAAAGGAAAATCATGCAAAGTGCTGTGAGTAATCGCTTATTGATATTCATGTAGTAGATTGTAACCGAAGTTAAGTGAACCGAGAATGAATATGTAAGGCCTGAAGAGGTATAGAACATCGGTTAATTTGGCAAAATTTCTAACTTGATAGCGCTATCACGAATTACCAGCATAAAAATTCACCATTGAGTGATTGTGTGCTCATAGTTTAAGTGTTACTGGTGGCATAATTATTTAGAAGCATTATATTCCTTAGAGTATTATAACTAGATCTAGGGAAAATATGCGTTTAAGTCTTAAACTGAAGCTTGTGTTATCAAGCGTATTACTCATTCTAATTACTATTCTTGTGTTAGGTGGGTTTTCATATCAAACACTCGACAAACAAGCATGGTCAGCCATTGAAAGTGAGAGCCAAAATACGGCAAAGGCCTATAGCCAGGGAATTGGAGATTGGTTTCACGATCGTCAAAATTCTGTTTCAGCAACAGTAAATGCCATTAAGCGTGATTCACAATTGGATATTGTCGGTCACCTTAAGCAAACCTTGGTATCAGGTGGATTTGGTTTAAGTTACTACGGCACAAAAGAAGGTGTTATGCATCGTCATGATCCGTCGTTAAATCGAGCAGGTTATGATCCACGGGTACGAGGCTGGTACAAGGAAGCTTCAGCAGCAAGAAAGCAAATTACAACTAAACCTTATGTAAGCCATACAATGCAAACCTTGGTGGTGACATTGGCTGAGCCGGTATATAGCCAAGGTAAAATGCTTGGGGTTGTAGGCTCGAATCTTGCCTTGGGCCAGTTAATGGAGGATGTACTTGATATTACCGTTCCGGGTAAGGGGTACGCCATGTTACTCGATACGAAGAATAACCTAGTTGTTGCGCATCCGAATCAGGATTTGGAACTAAAGCCAATCACTGAATTGGGCCAGGGGTTTAATGAACAGAACCTAGAGCAGGCGATGTCATCAAGATCATTGTTCTTCACCAATATGGACGATCGTGAGAAAGCGGTTGCAGTAAGTGCTATTCCCAATACCACATGGGCCATCGCTTTGGTGATGGACAAAGCCACATTGGTGTCGCCTCTCAATAGTATGCTGTTGAAGCTAGCATTGTTCGGCTTGCTGATTATGGCTTTTGTTTCTGCATTTACGGCATGGCTGGTATCTCATCTGTTCAAGGGGCTTAACAATGTTTCAGCTGCGCTGTCAGATATTGCCAACGGTGAAGGTGATCTGACCGTACGGATTAATATGCAGTCGGATGATGAAGTCGGTAAATTGGCAGATAACTTCAATCAGTTTGTAGGGCGCCTGCATACTATGGCCGTTAACTTGCGTGATATTACCCTACAGCTTAATCATTCAGCGGCTGACTCTGCTGATGCCGCTACCTTGCGGAGCAAAAATATTCGCCACCAGCAAGATGAGATCACTATGGTCGCAACTGCTGTTACAGAAATGGCAAGTGCAACACAGGAAATTGCCGGCAATGCGGAAAATACTGCGAAAACGGCAGAACAAGCTGTGGCGTTGACGGAAGAAGGGCATGCGCAAGTTGGTCAGAGCCAATCCTCAATTGGTAATCTTGCCAAAGAAGTCGATAGCGCCGTGAATATTATCGAAGATCTTAATGGCCATGCCCTGAAGATTAGCTCTATTCTTGCCACTATCCGAGATATTGCCGAGCAAACGAACTTGCTGGCACTGAATGCGGCGATAGAAGCAGCACGGGCTGGTGAGCAGGGAAGAGGGTTTGCTGTAGTGGCAGATGAAGTGCGGGTATTGTCTCAGCGTACCCATACCTCAACAGAAGAAATCCAAACAATGATTGAAACGCTGCAGTCTACGACTAAGCAGGCAGTCACGGTGATGTCAGACAGTCATCAATTGGCTGAAACTAGTGTGCAGGATGTGGACGATGCTGGCGTCAGCATTAATAATATCGCCAATGAAATCAATGTGATTAGTGATATGGCAACTCAGATAGCTTCGGCGGCAGAGGAACAATCGAGTGTTACGGCTGAAATTAGCCGCAATACGGAAGGCGTTCAGGAGGTCGCAAATCAGATGGCAGGCGAGGCACAGGAAGCGGCACATCAGGCTGAAGGTTTGAAAGCTCTTGCCAACCAGCTTGAGCAAGAAGTTAAGCGCTATAAACTATAGTGTCGAGCATGCAGTGACATAGTTAAGTCAGTAATAGCCGCTTGAAAGAGCGGCTTTTCTTTGTCACGTTCTGAGCCGTAAAGAAATCGCTTGGAAATGTCAGATGTCTGAGTGAGATCTCCCCCTGAGGTAACGAGCAAAACGCGGTATACCGTTATCGGTGTAACCATTGTAGCGGTAAGTGATGATTGAGCCGATAAGTGGCGGATTCTCTCGGTCGTTATCTTTAAATCCAGAGCCAATTTTGAATTTTATATTTTCCGTGGTCAAAACCCAGATAGCCCCTATCATGCCGCTGAACTTACCTTTTCCTTCTTCGTAGCCAATAACGACGGCCTCGGCATCTTGGTGCTGTTTCATTTTCAATAAACGATCAGAACGACCGTTCTGGTAGAGATTGTCTTTGTGGTGAAGCATCAAGCCTTCCCCGTTGCCTTGGGTGATTTCCTCTAGCTTGTTTTCAAGGGCGGTCTGATTTTGATAGGAGTGTTGCGGGACAAGTTGAATGTGAGGACGATTTATTTGTGTAATGACAGTGTATAGCTGTTTCAGGCGTTGTTCGAATCGGTCGGGGTTGGAGGGTAAATCAAAGATCATATAGTTAACCGTTTTCCACTGTTCATCATTTGGGGATTGATCCAAAACCGTTGCGGCAATGTGTTGAAATGAGCCTCGACCAGCCCATAACTCTCCATCGAGAGGCGTATTACTGGGCAACGAGGCGATGAACCAAGCTGGCGCTGAAATAACGTTGCCAGTACGGGTGACTAGTTTTTCACCATTCCAGAAGGCGCGAATGCCATCTAGTTTTTCACTGACATAGTAAGCAGAAGTCGTATCTTGGGTTGATATTGCTTCAGAGGGAATCTGTTTTTCATAATGTCGAGCCGTCATGATCTCAGGTGCTGTTTTTGCCTCTAGATGAAACGGACTGATAATTAGAGTAATAGCAGCCGCGAGTCGTGTCAGGGTTGATGGAATCCGTGCAGTTAAGGAACTTATCATTGTGGGGCTCCAAGGATTGAATACAAGATAGTGGTCGGTATTTAGCGTTGGCATTTCACGTTATGGCTGAGGCTCGAATGAGTAAATCTTGGCTCGTAATATTGTGGCTAATATGTGTAGTGGGCCTGAAATGGTAAGGGGGTAAGTAAAACTAGGGAGGCAGGAGTGTGAGCAATGTCCACTGGGGATTTTATCAATATATACTTATTATCTCCCTCCTTGTGCTGCTGGTGGAATATGGCTCGTCTGAGCGCAGTCATGTAGAATCAGTGACTTTGATTTTTGCTCATCTCGAACAAATTGCCATATACAGTGACGTATTATCATGCAGCTAGCACAGCACAAACTCAGTGACTTCTTACATCGAAAGAATATAGATTTTTCTGCCCGGACATATTTTGTTCACGCCATGAGCTATATGGCGTTAGGCTTATTTTCCTCCTTATTGATTGGCTCGATTTTAAATACACTGGGAATGAAGTTGGGTATTCCGCTATTTTCGGAAACTCTATGGCCTATTGCCAAGCAGATGACCGGTCCTGCAATTGGCGTGGCGATTGCCTATGCTCTGAAGGCGCCGCCTTTGGTTCTTTTTTCGGCCACAACGGCGGGTGCGGCAGGCGCTGCACTGGGAGGGCCAGTCGGCGCTTATATTGCCTCAGTAGCGGCAACTGAATGCGGAAAATTGGTCGCAAATGAAACAAAGATTGATATTCTGCTGACTCCGGCCGTTACTGTGGTCGTTGGTGTTACTGTCGGTACGCTTGTTGGTCCTCAGGTTGGTGCGTTAATGACGGCACTGGGGGATCTCATTATGTATTCGATGCAGTTACAACCGTTACTGATGGGAATGGTTGTTGCTGTTTTGATGGGGATGGCGTTGACGCTTCCTATCAGCAGTGCGGCAATTGCGATTATGCTTAGTCTGAACGGTTTGGCTGCAGGAGCGGCAACTGTAGGCTGTTGTGCTCAAATGGTCGGCTTTGCCGTGATGAGTTTTCGTGAAAATCGTTGGGCAGGTGTTGTAGCTCAAGGGCTTGGTACATCGATGTTGCAAATGCCTAATATCGTTAAGAATCATAAGATTTGGCTGCCGCCTATTTTAGCTTCAGCAATTCTTGGCCCGATTGCCACGCTGGTGTTTGCACTGGAAAACACGCCATTGGGAGCAGGGATGGGAACATCCGGTTTTGTCGGGCAGATCCAGTCATTTATCGCGCTCGATGCCGCCGGATGGAGTAGTGGTGAAATTTACACGGCGGTTATCCTTATGCATCTAATATTACCGGCCGTCGTCACGCTGATTATCGCAGAATTTATGCGAAAAATGGGATGGATTAAACCCGGCGATTTGACTTTGAACCTGACATCGAAATAATCGATGAGAAAAAAGGAGCATGAAACATGCTCCTTTTTTTGTCTGCTTTTGGTGAATAAGCCGAAATCTCATCGGTTTTGTATTCATTTTGATGAAATCATGACACAAAGAAAATATCTGGCTGATATTATTAACATATTGGTGGTGCCCTGAGTTCTGTAGGCGGTTTACGTTAGTGTTTAGGCGAAAGCTGGTGTGGGGCAGGAAAGGCGATTTGTTTAGCGGGTTGAATATATATGATGTCATCTTGGAAAGCTTCATTAGTGGTTGGTTTTGTACTGGGAAGTATTTTGGCTTCGGCCGTTTGGAATCGTAGCCCCGGACCTAGCCAAGAAGAGTATGAGCTACTGTTACAGAAAAATGCCTTGTTGGCTGAAAAAAAACAGGCCCTACAGGAGAGCTTTGAGGCTCTAGAAACGCATAAAGCGTTAGAGCTTGAAAAGGCGTTTGAACAATTAGCGAATAAGCAAGCTGAGCTTGAGCAACAGAAAGCCGACTATGAGAAACAGCTGGCTCAATTGAAGCAACAGCAAAAGAAATTAGTCGTGACCAAGAAGAAACTTGATACTAAAGTTGTTGAGTTAAAGACAGCCACAGAAAAGCAGCAAGTGGTGTTGACCCACTCGAAAGAGCTTTACCAGCAGCAGCTATTGTTACAAAAACAGGTTGCCAACACAGAAGCTGATGTTAAGAAAGCTAAGCGCGTGGCTGAAGACTTCAAGAAGCCGTGTGATGAATTTAAATCGGGCACTAGCTGGAACTGGGTGTCTCAGGCAGATTGTGACAAGTATGATGTCAAGATAAAGGCTGTTGCCGATGAAGAGGCCCAGTTGACCGCTCTGAAAACTGAGTTGGAAGCATTGAACCAAAAAATTGAAGTCAATTTACCCAAGAAATAATTGGGCATAACAGATAGCTTTTTATGGAGGCAGGGTAATACCTTGCCTTTTTGTTTTTTAGGGATGGGATCATAATGAATGTTTTTGAGAATATACCTGCTGAACTGCCCGGGGAAATATTTGAAGATATCGTCAACACTTCAACGATCCGTATAGAGCGTATTATCTCCAAAGGCCATACGACACCGACCGATGAGTGGTACGATCAAGATGAACATGAATGGGTGGTCGTGCTGAAGGGGGAAGCCCGGATACGGTTTGATGATAACGACCGAGAGCTGCATTTAAAGCAAGGCGACCACCTTAATATTCTTGCCCACCAGCGTCACCAAGTGTCATGGACCATTCCCGATCAAGAGACAATCTGGCTTGCGGTGTTCTATCGCTAGTAAGCGACTCATTACATTGAGCCGCTATTAGTTCTTAGTCCTAAGTATCGAATCGAACTAAGTGTGCCAAGGCGGGTGGGTAACCCCGTTCTGTTGCTAATGTCTCGGCCTTGGTGATCACTTTGGCCTGACTTAAGCTTGAGGTGAACGGAAACTGGTGCTCAAGAGGTTGTTTTGCCTCATTGATATTAGGTAGGAGGCCTTCCAACCGTAATTGTTGGATAACACCGTCAGCAGCAGAAAGTGCAGAAGATGCTTTGACTATTTCAGTTCGCGCATAGCGTTGGCCTGCAAAAGAGATATCAGCGGCCCTAAGTGAAGGGTCATCCCCCGGGATCTGCTGAGCACCGAATAATGGTTTTCCGCCGATGGTTGCAGTGTGGTATGCCGGTACAAACTGTGTCATGTGCTTGATGGCTCTATCGGTTCGAGTATCAATGTCCGAGTTTGTCCAGCCGTACTTGAGTTTTTGAATGAATGATTTATCTAGTTCGGGTTGGGCACTTTTTGTTGTACTGCTGGCCAGTCCTTGTCTAAACAGCGTTATGTCTTCTGTCATGCCATGAAGCTGAAAAAAACCGTTTGGGTAGGGTGTAAGCTGAGCCATTCCATTGGGTGTACCACGTTCACCGTGGAAAATAATTTCTGGCCAGATCCCTTCACACTCTGCCCAGTGGGTAACGTAGGCTGCTTTGAACTCTACCATTCTGTTACGGGGTAAATTTGCCCAGTTGTCGAGTGTGCCAGTACGGTAACCGCATGCATTGACCAAATAATCAACGTTAACAGAGTGGGTAATATGATCATCAAGTGCTTCGTCGAATTGTTGGTAGTTGATTGACCAAGAGTTGTCGTATTCGTGTTGTTGGATATCGATAACAGTCGATTGTGTATTTAGCTTGCACGAAGGTAACTGTTCAAGGGCTATATTGGCAGTTGCTGCCAGGCGAAATACGCTTAACCCATATTCCTGAACAAGGATCAGTGGGAATTTAAATTTATCTAAATCTAAATTCTTGGCGACAGGGATCATCCAGTCATCAATTGAAGTTGGTTCTAAAGGCGTTGATAAATTGGCTAGCTGTTCCAATTCACATCGATAGTAGAGTTTGTAATAGTTATCCGGGTTCCCTAGTACCTGATTCTGACTATCGGTTTCGACGGATTGACGGTAAGCGTCTTGCAGCAATGCCAACCGTGGAAGCAGAGCTTCAGGATCACCAAGATCTCGCGCTGGAACGGCAATCACGGTGGGTCTGATATTCGCGGTATGGGGGAATATTCGAAGCGTATCTATCGATTCTTGTAGCAGCGTCAGACATTGCTGATCTGAGATCTCTCTATATAGATTTCCACCAGCGTGTAAATGGCAGATTGGCGGGCCG
>Ga0209379_10002754_pt1 | contig 10484 bp, 11 predicted proteins | sample tdDd001_FD_187124 | JGI IMG/M metagenome (GOLD analysis project Ga0209379, IMG submission 187124) | Marine sediment microbial communities from the Atlantic coast under amendment with organic carbon and nitrate - tdDd00.1 (SPAdes)... | ecosystem: Environmental > Aquatic > Marine > Coastal >...
CCTGCTGAATCATAACCTCTATACTCTAATTTTGATAAACCATTTAATAACACTGGTAACGCCTTATTCTCACCAATGTATCCTACTATTCCACACATATTCTTTCCTTTCAAAAACAACAAAAAGAACCATAAGGTTCCTTACACTAAGTTCCATACGTTTTTGCTCACCAGTTGAATTTGTCCTATCAATCACTTGATAGTTTTGCCAACTTTTTTGGTGTGAGTTCACCACGGGGCACCCGCCGAATCTTTCGATAAAACCCCGTCCTCGTCAACTGTATCTACAGTCCAGGCGCTTGACATTCAGTTTTCATTTATCATCTTATAATATCACCTCTCCTTTCGCATCTATTAAATTATATCATACAGCAATCTAGGAATATATATTTTAGAAAAAAAAGTCAAAAAAAATGGAACTTTTTTTAGTAAATCACGTCATATGTACATGAAGACAACACAAAGGAGAAAACAATGAATAAGAAAAATATAGTTATTGGAATGGTTACAGCGGCTCTACTTTTGAGTGGGTGTGGAAACAATCAATCGGAGTTACCAACAGACACAAATAAGAATGTTGCAATCACAAGCAACATTTCAAGTGTATCTAACATCAACGCTGAAGTAACAGACTATGAAACAGTTGGTGAAATCCTAGAATTTAATGGTCAAGAGGTACATATTATCACTGGTGATGTTGTAGAAATCTTTAATGTCCCTGGGGATTTAGAAGACTTTTACCTTGGACAGACAGTTTATGTTACTAAAGAAAGTGAAACAGATTACTCTTTGATCCCCTTTATTCAAAAAGACTTTACCAATAGACATACCAACATGGGACATATTATAGAAAGAAAAACTGGTAAAGTTATTTCAACTGATAAAGATAAAGCTGAGCTAGAAACAGAAGATGGTCTTATTACAGTAAGTATTCCAGAAAACATCTACTTAGATGAAAATGTAACATATGAATTTGATCTCATTATGTTTGGCGAGAAAGACTATTATCTAGAAAACGCATATAACATGGATTGGAACCTTACTTTAGTCATTGAATCACTTGATCGAAATACTAATGGTGAATTAGAGATTCTTGGATTAGAAAATGGTTTAGGAAGATATATTGTAGATACTTATAGAGCTGTTAAAAATTTTAATCTCTCAGATTTGAAGGTTGGTCAAACAATCAGAGTATATGCCCATGAGATTATGGAATCTGATCCAGCGCAAGTTCCTGCTATAAGAATCGACTTAATTGACTCATTTGCTGAATCAGCACTTGAATATGATGTAGTTGGTGAAATAGTTGAAATGAAAGACAATGAAGTACATATCCTATCAGGTGATATGGTACAAATCTTCAATATTAATGATGATAAATTAAAAGACTATTACTTAGGTGAAACCGTTAAACTTTACGATGACAATGGCGAGTTAAAGATAGAGTCATTTTTAATAGATGATTTTACTATAAGACATACAAGTATGGGGCAAATGATTACAGAAAAAGTCGGTAAAGTTACGAAGATAAAAGAAACAGCTGAAGGTGCTATTCTTACACTACTAATAGATGGTGAATCATTAGAGTTCAATTTCTATGGTAATGATATTCCTGAACTTGAGGGTACATATGAATTTGAGATTATGAGTATAACACCTGAGAATCATTCAGTGTTCAATTACCATAACCCTGAGACTATTATTAAGATGACTATTAAAGGGATGTTTAGAGCAGATAACGGTGAACTTATTTTAGAAACAGAAGACCTCGAGGGTGGTTTATATCATATTGGTACTTCTTCTCCACTTAAAAACTTTAATTTGTCAGAACTTAAAGAAGGGGACATGTTAAATGTATACGCTGATGCTGTTATGGAAAGCTGGCCTATGCAGGTTGATACTAAAAAAATTATAAAAGTAAACGAAAGATAAGACAAGCCAAGATTCAAATGAATCTTGGCTTTTAACATAGTTTTAGTTTGGTACCTAACATTTCTTCGATTAATGGCTCTATATCCCCATCCACTTGCATAGTACCTGATGCAAACAATGTAGCCATTCCTTGAACCATGCACCACATAGCAATAATGTTAGCAACATAAATAGCCTCAGGCAAGTTATAAAACTCAAAAAACTCTATTGCAGTCTGATGGAATACTTCAAATACAGGATCATCATAAGCCTGAATTTTTCCATCCTCTATCCTAATATGACATGGATTCCCTTGAGAAAATAAATACTTAAAATAATCAGGATGATCCATCATAAATAGTACATAATTCTTTCCCACCCCTATCATTCGTTCTTCAATGTGCTTATAAGTCTCATTGGCCTGTCGCAAAGCATTTGCAAACTCATCTTTTACGTGAAGTGTAATGCCTTCGATTAATTCTTCTTTATTCTTAAAATGTTTGTACGGTGCAGAATGACTTACACCACAAGCTGCTGCTACCTTTCTTAGAGAGAATCCCTCAATACCATATTTGTTTAATATTTTTATGCCATTAATGATTAATGCTTCTTTTAGTTCGCCATGATGATAATTACTCATAATACTTCCTTTCCATACTATTTTACACTAGAATGTTGACACTGTAAACTTAATATGATATTTTCAATGTAGACAGTGTAAACATAAATAGGAGGATAAGATGATTACCATAATTAGCGATACCTACTTAGAAGGATTTGATGATAAGAATTTTTTCTATGTAGAAAAGGCCCTTAAATCATGTACCGGCTGTTTTTCATGCTGGACAAAAAGTCCAGGATTATGTATTTTTAAAGATACATTCAATAAAAAAATAATAAACAGTGACAAATTAGTTATAATCTCTAAAAACACTTATGGGACTTACAGTTCAAAAATCAAAAGTGTTATTGACAAATCAATTCCCCTTGTCTTACCGACCTTTAAAGTCATAAATAATGAGACCCATCATAGAAAAAGATATAACCAATACCCGAACATCCATAGTCTGGTTTATGATTCTATTAATGAGGATATGATCAAAACATATAAGGCTATGGTTGAAGCGCATGGCATAAACTTACATGCAGATAAAGTACAAGTAGATGCGGTCAATAAATCAGATCTCAAACAAGCTCTAACGATGATTATAGGAGGTCACAATGTCTAAAATTGGCTTTATTAATTTCAGCCCAAGAGGGAAAAAATCCACCTCTTTCTATTTAGCAAGTCAACTTAATCTTTCTGTGGACTTTATGGATTCTAATGATATATTAGCTGATCAAGCTTTTGATCATTTAGATCAGTATGATACCCTAATACTTGGCTCACCATTGTATGTTGACAGTATCCCATCTAAGGGTCTTATGTTCCTAGAATCTTATGAAGAGTACTTGAACATAAATCCACAAAGTAAAAACCTTTATGGTATTGTTTGCTGTGGCTTTCCAGAAAGTCATCAAACTCGAATAGCTCTAGAAATCTTGTCTCATTTTGCCCAAACTGTTGGCTTTCCATGGCAAGGTGGTTTCGGAGTGGGTTCAGGAGAGTTTATAGGACAATCTCAAGCAATACCTATAACATCAAAGTTAAAAGGTCCTTTAAAAGAAAAAATTGATACTTTTAGTCATGCTGTTCTGAAGAAGGAAAATTATGATATACAATTTTGTGATAGTTTTATGCCAAGGTGGTTTTTCATTGCATCAGGTACAACACATTGGTATTCTATGATTAAGTCTAATGGTCTTAAAAGAACAGCCTTAAAAAATACCCCCTTGATTTAATCAAGAGGGTATTAACTATCCTAATCTTTCTTGTATAAGTTCAACTAACTCAGAAGCATATCCATCAAGTACTGCTTGATCTTTACCTTCTAACATAACTCTTACAAGTGGCTCCGTACCAGAAGGTCTAATTAGAACTCTACCTTGGCCTGCCATAATATCTTCAATTTCATTGATTCTCTTCACAATTACATCATCTTCTGTGTATTTATGCTTGTTTTGATTGCTTACTCTTGCATTTAATAATACTTGAGGATAAACCGTCATCACAGATGCCAACTCTGACATTGTTTTGCCTGTTTCTTTCATAACATTTAATAGTTGAACTGCAGTCAAAAGTCCATCACCTGTTGTATTATGTTCTAGGAAAATAACATGTCCTGACTGCTCTCCACCTAAAACATAACCGCTCTTTCTCATTTCCTCAAGAACGTATCTGTCGCCAACTTTAGTTTTAACAGTTCTTAAACCATTTTCTTCTAAAGCAATGTCAAAGCCTAAATTACTCATAACTGTTGAGACAATTGTATGATCTTTTAACTTGTTATTCTTGTCCATGTGGATGCCACAAATTGTCATGATTTTGTCACCATCTACAATTTGTCCCTTCTCATCTACAGCTATCAATCGATCAGCATCACCATCAAAGGCTAAACCAATGTCTGCACCTACTATCTTAACTAGCTCAGCCACCTGTTCAGGGTGAGTTGAACCACAGCTTGCATTGATATTTAATCCATTAGGTTCGTTATGAATAGCTGTAATTTCAACACCTAACTTCTGTAATGTTTTTACTGCAACATGTGAGGCTGCTCCATTAGCTGCATCTACCGCAACCTTAATGCCCTTTAAATCACTTTCAATAGTGTCCATTACGAATCTAGCATATAGGTCTTCTGCTTCATCATGAAACTCACAACGACCAACCTTATCACCTTCTGGTGTATGTGTCATTTCTAACTCACCAAAGATGTATTTTTCAATTTCTAGTTCAATATCATCATTTAATTTAAATCCGTCTGCATTAAAGAATTTTATCCCATTAAATTCCACAGGATTATGTGATGCAGAAATAACAATACCTGCATCTGCTTTTAAATGTTTCGTTAAGTATGATACTGCAGGTGTAGGTACAACACCAACACATAATGCATCACATCCAGCAGATAAAATACCTGATACCAACGCGTGTTCCAATAGGTCACCTGAGATTCTTGTATCTCTACCGATTACGATTCTTGCTTTTTCCTTATTACCTATTAATACATGTGCACCAAACTTACCTAATTTAAATGCCAGCTCTGGTGTTAACTCAGTATTTGCCACACCTCTAACACCGTCTGTTCCAAATAATTTTCTCATTTAAGTCCTCCAATTTTCAACATTTATAGTGTACCATAATTTCACTATATTCTCTACTTTTAGCCTATTTAGACAAATGAAGTACAAAAATAGACAAAAGAAAATCAGCACTTGGCTGATTTCATTAATCTATAGATCATCTACTACATTATTGATCCATTTTTTTGAGTTAACTCTCCTTCGTAATACATAAGCTTTAAAGATTTCTTGACTCGTTACTAGAGCAAATACGATAACGATAGATTGTTTTAAAAGTACTGCAGATACAAAAGCTAAGAGCAAACCAATAGCCCATACTGCAATTAAATCCATATAAAGACAAAACTTATTGTCTGCTCCACTTCTTAAAATGGACATAACCGAAATCATGTTATAGGATTCTATCGGGAAATAACATGCAAATATCAGTAACAATATATAAGTATATTGGTAGACGGTTTGACTTATATCAAAAGGGATTAAAACAATTGGTCTTATTATGATAACTAGACCTGCAATACAGATGGATAAGACAATACCAAGTTTCTGAAGTTTCTTTGCAAAATCAAAGGCTTCATCTTCCCTTCCCGCTCCAATTTGATTGCCTACCATAACTAAACCTGCAGCAGCTATCCCTTGTAAAAATACAAAGGCAAATGCTTTTATGGTATTGAGTATATTAATTGCAGCAATGGATTCTGTTGAGATTCTAGCATAAATGGCAACATAAGCAGTTACACCTACTCCCCATATGATATCTTTTATAACGATAACACTGGATTCCGAATAAAATTTTCTAACAAAACCTTTAGAAAAATTATGTAAGTCATGAAGCTTAACTGCTGCTTGTGGATGTTTACTGTAAACCAATACAAGTAGAATAATCACCTCCACTGATCTAGAAATTACTGTGGCAATTGCAGCACCTCTTACCCCTAGTTGAGGAAAAACACCAACTCCAAATATCAACAAGTAATTAAGAATAGTGTTAAGACCAACCCCAACGAAACTTGTTATAAGTGGAATAATTGCCTTACCAGTTGATCTCGTTACAGTTGAAAAGACAGCTGTCAAACCTGTTATCACATAACTTATAGCAGCTATTCTTATATATTGGCTTCCTAATTCAATCACCTCGATATCATTGGTAAACATCTTTATTGAAAAACGATTGAAACTATAGGCAAACAAGGCAAAAATACCTGTAAATACAAGGGTCGTTGATAGTGCAAGACCAGTTGCTTTTTTTATATTTATGCTATCCTGTTTGCCTAAAAACTGTGATACAAAGATAGCCAAACCACTGGTTATACCTAACAAAAATATATTCATTAAGAAATATAATTGGTTGGCTATGCCCACTGATGCGATTGCTACATCTCCTAAACTACCTACCATAATGGTATCAATAAAGTTTAAAGATGATCTCATCAAACTCTGTATTGTTACTGGTATTGCTATACTTAAAAGCATTTGTCTAAACGATTTCATAATTCTTCTCCTAAAAAAAACACTATACCAAAAGTATAATGTTTCAATTCTAATTTGACTCGCCATTTGTTGACTTTAATGCCTCATTAATTGCGTTTCTATATTCAGTTGGTGAACATCCTTTAAAATCCTTAAAGACCCTGTTAAAAGTTTTTAAGTTTGTAAAACCACTATTTAGACATACCTCAGTTATTGACTCATTGGTCTTCAGTAAATTGATACATGCTTTTTCAATCCTTAGGTTGTTTAAATATCTCTTAAATGTCATACCTGTCATAGACTTAAAGAACTTTGTAAAATGATAACTGCTATAGTCAGCAATAGATGCAATTAAATCTAGATCTATAGATTTGGTGTAATTCTGATTCATGTACTCAATAACTGCCTCAAGTTTCAGGATACGTTTTTGACATTGAACTTTCTCTCCAGAAGCATAAATATCAGTCTCTAATTCTGAATAGATGGTATAAAGCAAATCATAGGCGATTCTCATCATCTTCAAAGGATCAATGTCTTTTTCTATAGAAAAAAAAGCGTCTTTTATCTTCTTGTGGATTCCAGGTTTATAAATTTCAATATCCCCACCAACAATCTTATCATTAGACTTGATAAGAGGTGTAATAATCTTAAGATTCTCATACTTGTCAAAGCGCTCTACTAGACTTGAATGAAGTTGAACAATCATTCTATTACTAATAACTGCTTGCGATAAAAAGGCATGAACCTTAAGAGGTTCTGCAATTAAAATATCTTCTTTTTCAAGAATATATTCCCTATCACCTAAAGCCATATGCAATTTTTCTTCTAAATTGTATATGATTTCATAATCATCATGCCAATGTAGAGGAAACTCAATTAGATCTGTCTTAAAAAATCTATAGGGCATATTTTCACTTGTAAGTCCTTGTTGAAATATAATCATATCATCACCATTTCCTAACTTGATCTATCTCATAGGTCCATTATATGAGATTTCAGTTCAAATATACAGACTATAATTTATACTAAGATATTTCTAATTGTATTTTAATGTTAGGTACCTTGCATTAAACAGTACCTTGGTATATTCTGTAATCAGGAGGTATATATGAATACTCAATTTAAAAAAGGCGTGCTTGACTTATGTGTCTTATCAATACTTGATAAAGATGATTGCTATGGTTATGAAATCGTCAATAGAATAACAGATTTTATGGAAATATCAGAAGGTAGCATTTATCCCCTACTAAGAAGATTTAAAAAAGACAAGTTTGTTACATCATATCTAAAAGAATCTGTTGAAGGTCCACCTAGAAAGTACTATACATTGACGGCAGAAGGAAAAGACGCATATAAAAACTTATTACAAGAATGGATGGATTTCCAAGAATCAATCCAACAGTTGGTTAAGAGTAACGGAAAGGAGTTAGAAGGATGAACAAGAATCAATATATAGAAATCTTAGAAAAAAAACTATCGAAGTTACCACATGATGAAAGACTTGACTTTATTAACGAAATTCAGGTGCACTTTAATGAATCTTCTAAGCAAGGCAAAACTGATACACAAATCGTCGAATCATTAGGTTCTGCTAAACACTTGGCACGAAATATACTATTAGAATATGACATTGATCAGCTTGCTAAGGAAAAGAAAATACTTGGGTACGGCACCATTGGCTTAAAAATCTTACTCATTGGTTTTAAGAACCTACTGGTCTTTCCGCTTGCTATAGGTATATTTGCTACTGTATTGGCTCTCTATGTTTCATTATTTGCCTTTTATTTATCAGGTGCTCTACTCATCGCTTCTCCACTTATACATATGATTGCACCTTCATTAGTTTCAACTGGTCCATTACCATTATGGTCTATGTCATTGATTGGTATGGGATTAATCCTATTAACTAAAAAAGGACATGACTATATGAACGTAGGTTCAACTAAACTCTTTAGACTTTTCCTAAAGTCATTAAAACATGACAATATGGTGATTTCATCATAATCAAGGGCTTCATAACGAAGCTCTTTTTGTGCAAAAATATTTAACATTAACAAACAATAAAATCACGAATCATTGTAGACTTTCTGGGTATACATTAACTGAGGTGATACTATGAAACTCTATACCACAATAACACCGAAATATACAAAGCGATATAAGTTAGAACTGGTCAGTAAAAATTACTCGACCCTCTTAATCATGGGTATATTTATTCTTGTCATTCAGATTATCTTTTTTACCTTATCATATATTAAACCTTTTACTGATAATCAAATCATAATGGATCGTTATCAATGGTTTTATATGTTTTGTATAGCAAGTAACTTACTGCTTGTAACACTAAAAACATACATAAAGAAAAAACACGGTATCGAGTCTAATATCATCAATACTTTATTAACGTTACATGTGATTACAATACTCTATTGGGCTATTGGTGTCGCTATCTCAGATATGTTTCAAGGCGAACGAATTGTTGTTTATTACGTTACTTTATTTTTTATAGCTTACTTTATTCATTTTTCGATCTTTAAAACAGCACCTATTTTCATCATAGGTCATACTTTGCTCGTCTCGCTATTACTTTATTTAGATACATGGTTCTCAGATGCACTCGGTGTAATAGAATCTAGTACACAAGTCTTTTTCTTTACTTTACTGATTCGATTATACCTAGATGATCTTTATAGAAAAAACTTCAATCAACGTATGGAAATTGAAGAAAAGAATAAAAGTTTAGAGTTCTTATGTTACTTCGATCCACTGTCTTCGCTACTAAACAGAAGATCTTGGGAGTCTTCATATCATGAGCTCTACAGTCAGGCAATTCAAAACAACTTATCACTTTCTGTTATACTCTTTGACATTGATTATTTTAAACAGTATAACGACTTCTACGGTCATGTGGCTGGTGATGAAATTATAAGAAAAGTATCTAAAGCATTAGAAGATGCCACAAAAGATTCCCATGGATATTTGGGACGGTATGGAGGAGATGAGTTCATATTTGTATGTATGAATAATTGTAATGCAAAAGACATCATTCATAGAATAAAAACCAAAATGGAAATATTAGCATTAGAACATTCCAAATCAGAAACTTGCTCTTATATAACAGTCAGCTCTGGCTATGCAACAATGGTACCTGATAAGAATCAATCACCTTGGGCTCCTGTTATTCAAGCGGATCAAAACATGTACAAGATGAAGAAAAATCGAAAAAGTGACGAAATTATACCCATAAAAAAAGGTCTATCCTAATCAGATAGACCTTCAATTATTTATTTAACTGCTTCAGCGCCTTTTTCAAGAGCTTGCATATTGATATCGATTAAGTGAGCTTTTCTTTCACCGAATACCTTTTCTAATGCCTTATGAAGTGATTCTACTTCAACAGCTTTAGTCAATTCAATGTAAGCACCTAACATAACCATGTTAGCAACTTTATCGTTACCTAATTTGATAGCAATTTCATTTGCTGGTACATAGTAAGCTTGAACATCATCTCTTGAAGCTTTCTTCTCGATTAATGAAGAGTTTACTAATAATTTTCCGTTTGGCGCTAAATCAGCTTCAAACTTATCTAAAGATGGTAAATTCATTACGATAGCACATGTTGCATCATCAACGATAATTGGAGAACCAATTAAATGATCAGATACGATAACATTACAGTTCGCTGTACCACCACGCATCTCTGGACCATAAGATGGTAACCATGATACTTGCTTATCTTCAATCATTCCTGCATAAGTTAACATTTGGCCCATAGACATAACACCTTGTCCACCAAAGCCAGCACAGATAATCTTCTCGTTTAACATTTTACGCCTCCTCTGATTTTCTATAGTTGCCTAATGGGTAGTAAGGAATCATGTTCTCTTCTAACCACTTTAATGATTCAACTGGTGCAATACC
>Ga0209379_10002757_pt1 | contig 10481 bp, 12 predicted proteins | sample tdDd001_FD_187124 | JGI IMG/M metagenome (GOLD analysis project Ga0209379, IMG submission 187124) | Marine sediment microbial communities from the Atlantic coast under amendment with organic carbon and nitrate - tdDd00.1 (SPAdes)... | ecosystem: Environmental > Aquatic > Marine > Coastal >...
CCCGCATCAACGTGCGCGAAAATACCAATGTTTCTGTACTTTGATAAATCTGCCATTGTCTTACTCTGTTTATAAGGTATAAATTGCGCGCAGAGTATATCACAATCTGTCAAGACTGATACCCTTGGCGTGCTCTGTATGTAAAAAAACTTTTCACACCAATACTAGCGTTAATTTAGCGTGTTCACGACAAATTAACCTTTGGTGATAGTGTTTTTTAAGAATAAAAATGCTGCTTATATCAGATAAGCAGCACTGATTTTATTGCTTATTGCCTACGCGATTAACGTGGGCAAATTTCCGACTCTGGGAAGAAGAACTCGATTTCACGAGCTGCTGATTCCGGACTGTCTGAACCGTGTACTGAATTATAGCGCATGCTCACTGCGTAATCAGCACGAATCGTCCCGCATGCCGCTTCTTCAGGGTTAGTTTTACCCATTAGTTCACGATAGCGAGCAATCGCGTCTTCGCCTTCAAGCACCTGAACCATAATCGGACCAGATGTCATAAACTCTTTTAGAGCTGGGAAAAACGGCTTGCCTTCATGCTCAGCATAAAAACCACTCGCCTGCTCTTCGGTTAAGCGAACCATTTTCGCAGCGATGATTTGTAAACCCGCTTTTTCAATTCGGTGATAGATCTCACCAATTAAGTTACGCTCTACTGCATCGGGCTTAACAATAGAAAAAGTTCTTTCTAGAGCCATAGGGTATCCTTTCATTTATCTTTGTTGTAATCAAAGAGGCTCTTCGGCCTCTTAATGCTATTTATTCGCTTGTTGCAGAATAAGTCCAGCTAAACTGCGCACACCAACACCTGTTGCACCGGCAGCCCATTTGTCAGTCGCAGACTTACGGTAAGTTGCCGCACAATCAAAGTGCAACCAACCTTTCTTATAATCTTCAACAAAATAAGACAGGAACGCTGCTGCTGTACTTGCACCTGGTGAATAATCACCGCTGCTAATGTTTGATAAGTCAGCAAAATTAGACGGTAGCATGCCACGGTGGAAATCCGCTAGTGGTAAAGGCCATAGACCTTCTTTCTCTTCACGAGCTACTGTCAACGCTTGATGAGAGAGCTCATCATCAAAACTCATTAATGCATGGTAGTCATTACCAAGAGCGTTTTTCGCCGCGCCAGTTAATGTCGCGCAGTCAATGATGAGTTCTGGATTTTGTTCACTCGCGTACATAAGTCCATCAGCGAGAACTAAACGTCCTTCCGCATCGGTATTCATTATCTCTACCGTCTTACCATTTTTGTACGTAATGATGTCACCGAGTTTAAGCGCGCGGCCAGAGATCATATTCTCAGCACAACATAGGATTAGCTTCACGCGTTTGTTTAAACCACGCATGATCGCCAGACCTAGACCACCGGTAATGGTACCTGAGCCACCCATATCTGCTTTCATTGCCGTCATGAAACCAGATGGCTTAATGCTGTAACCGCCTGAATCAAAAGTAATGCCTTTACCAACTAAACATGCGAATACTGGCGCGTTTTCATCACCAGTAGGGTTAAAGTCAAGCTGCAGCATTGCAGAAGTGCGGTCTGAACCACGCCCTACGGCATAAATGCCCTGCCAACCTTCAGTAAGTAAATCTTTGTCTTTAACAATGCGAGCTTTAACCGTACCTTCTGGAGCGACTGATTTAATGAACTCAGCTGCCATCGTTGCTAATTGGCGTGGCGCGACTTCTTCTGCCGGCTTGTTAATAATATCGCGGGTAAAATCTGTTGCTTTAATACGCGCGTTCAATTCGGCTTGATCGGCTTCTGCAAGTGGTTGCCATTCAAACTGATTGGCTTTTTTAGGGCCACGGTAACCTTGGTGGAAAGCCCAAATGCTTTCTAAATCCCAGCCTGCTCCGGAAAGAGAAACAGAGGTGATACCTTGACCATCAAGTTTGCGAGCGGCCTTTTGAATTGCGCCAAGATCGTGTCCTTCACCAAGGTGGATAGTTGCACCTTGCTCTGAAAATGAAAGAATCGCTTTATCACCCCAATGCGGAGCGGCTGCGTCTTGGCTTAGAAATACTGACATCTGTGTAGACATGGTTTCTCCTTGTCTGTACTGGCGCTGCCTACGCCTTTTTCTATTCACTCAACGATGTTAACACTTTAATGTTAAATTGATAAAAAAACGGACCATAAGGTCCGTTTTTTTTAGTAAATTTTGTTAACTGGAATGGGTTTCCCACTCGGGTTAATCCATTTCATCCATCCAACATAGGATCACAGCTTCCAAAATCTTTTCATTTGAACGATTAGGCTCATCATCAAACTCTTCTAATTCTGTAATCCACTGATGAAGATCGGTAAAACGAACGGTTTTAGGATCTGTCTCGGGAAACTTGTCGCATAGCTCAATCGCGATATCGCGCGAATCTGTCCATTTCATTACTTACCTTCCTTTTCTACTCTGCGGTAGTCATTTATAAAGAATTAGAGCGAATGATTAATGATCTTCTGAAGCGTGGTTCAGTGTGTACTTCGGAATTTCAACAACAAGATCTTCGTCAGCTACCTTAGCTTGGCAACCCAAACGAGATTCAGGCTCAAGACCCCACGCTTTATCTAGCATGTCGTCTTCTAGCTCATCACTCTCTTCTAAAGAGTCAAAACCTTCACGAATCACTACATGGCATGTCGTACACGCACAAGATTTTTCACATGCGTGCTCAATGCCGATACCGTTTTTCAGCGCAACATCAAGAACAGTGTCACCGGAATTCGCTTCCAGAACCGCACCTTCAGGACATAAATCTTCATGCGGTAATACAATAATCTTAGGCATAACTCTATCTCTTAAATATCATTCACTGATTGACCTGACAATGCAGCTCGAATCGATTTATCCATGCGGCGAGAAGCAAAGTCTTGACTCGCCTTATCTGTATCTTTGATACCCTGCTCTATCGCATCAGCATCTTCGCCATTTCTTAGCTCAATAAGAGCTTCAATCGCTTTTATTAGTTCCTGACGTTCTTGCTCTGACAGTAACTCATCACCATCAGCTTGCATTGCGGCGATTAAACCTTCGATAACACGGTCCGCTTCAACACGCTGCTCAGCTATTGCACGAGCCAACATATCGTCTTTCGCATAAGTCATGGAATCACGCAGCATGTTCGCCACTTCATCATCACTTAAACCGTAAGATGGTTTAACCTGAATTTCAGATTGAACGCCAGTGCTCTTTTCCATTGCCGTCACCGACAACAAGCCATCCGCATCGACTTGGTAAGTCACTCGAATATGAGCCGCACCCGCAGCCATTGCAGGGATACCTTTAAGTGAGAAACGTGCTAGCGAACGGCAGTCATCAACCATTTCACGTTCGCCTTGAACGACGTGCACGCTCATCGCAGTCTGACCATCTTTAAAGGTGGTAAATTCTTGTGCACGCGCGACTGGAATAGTGGTATTGCGAGGCACAATTTTCTCAACCAGTCCGCCCATGGTTTCAATACCAAGCGACAATGGAATTACATCAAGAAGCAGCATTTCTGAGTCTGGCTTGTTACCGACCAAAATATCTGCTTGGATGCCCGCGCCAATCGCGACTACTTCATCTGGATTGATAGTGGTTAATGGTTTGCGACCAAAGAAATCGCCAACCATTTCACGAACTAATAGCGTACGTGTAGAACCGCCGACCATAACAACTTCAAGTACTTCATCTGCGTCTACATCGGCATCTTTCAGGGCACGACGGCACGACATCAATGTTTTCTTCACCAGTGGTCGAATTAGGTCTTCAAATTCTTCTCTCGAAACCGTGCCTTGCCAACCTAAAACGTTAACTTCAACACTGTCTTGCTCAGAGAACGAAATCTTAGTTTCAGTGGCGACATTGAGTAGTACACGAGTTTGTTCAGCAGTGAGTGTTTGCGAAATCCCAGCTTTCTCTAGGATGTAATCTGCTAGCAAGTGATCAAAGTCATCGCCGCCTAATGCCGAGTCACCACCTGTTGCGAGTACTTCAAAAACACCTTTCGATAAACGAAGAATCGAAATATCAAATGTGCCACCACCCAGATCGTAAACAGCAATCACGCCTTCCTGACCTGAATCTAGGCCGTAAGCGATCGCTGCAGCGGTTGGCTCATTCAGAAGGCGAAGAACGTGCATACCAGCAAGCTTAGCCGCATCTTTCGTACCTGCGCGCTGAGCATCATCAAAATAAGCTGGAACCGTAATTACAACGCCAGAAAGTTCACCGCCGAGGGTTTTCTCAGCGCGCTCACCCAACGCTTTAAGAATATCAGCAGAGACTTCGATTGGGTTTTTATCACCTGCTGCCGTTTGCAACACAGGCAAACCATTCTCGCTTGATTTAAATTGGTATGGCAGGTTTGGATAGCGCTGTTGAATATCATCAAGAGAGCGCCCCAAAAGACGTTTAACCGAAATAATTGTGTTGGTTGGATCTAATTCCGCTTTAGCTTTTGCGTCATAACCAACCAGTGGTTCACCAGAGTAATTGACCACAGACGGTAGAATGCTCTGACCCTGTTCGTCTTTTAACGTTGCCGCATCACCGCTTCTCACTGAAGCTACGAGAGAGTTAGTCGTACCTAAATCAATTCCTGCAGCAAGCTTATGCTCATGAGGGGCCGAGCTTTGACCCGGTTCCGCAATTTGAAGTAGTGCCATGGGTGTTCCTTGTTTGTCACTAGCCGAGGAGCTTGTCTTCCACTAGTTCGATTTCGTTTTTAAGTTTGGCAATAAACTTTAGCTTACGCACTCGATCTGCGGCTTGTTGCCAAGCAGAATCATTGAGCTCTTGCTCTGTCGCCGCTAGCTGTTGCTTAAACATCTTGCTCACTTTGCTGTCAAAATCAAACAAAGCCTCTTCAGGATCTGAGCTAGATGAAATATCTTCCAGTTCTTCACGCAGTTCCATTTGCTCCATTAAAAACATTGGATCCTGCATCGTTTGCTGCTCGCCACGAATCTCCATGCCATTTTCAGCCAGCATATACTCAGCGCGAGAGATAGGATTTTTTAAGACTTGGTAAGCATCGTTTATCTCAGCCGCTTTCTGGACCGCTAATAGACGATCTCGCTCTGAAGCAGTAGCAAAGTTGTCTGGATGGAATTTTTTTTGCAGTTCACGGAATTGTGAAGAAAGAAGGCTACCATCCAGCTTAAACTGACTTGGTAGCCCAAATAATTCGAAGTAATTCATTAAGAATTCGGTCCTTGGTAATATACCTATGAGCAAGTAAATGCCCATAGGCGCTCTCAATTAAACGTTGAAGCTCTCACCACAACCACATTCGCTTTTCGCATTAGGGTTATTAAATTCAAACCCTTCGTTCAAGCCTTCTTTAACGTAATCAAGCTCAGTACCGTCTAGGTAAACTAGGCTCTTAGGATCAATAATCACCTTTACGCCAGAGTGCTCAAACACTGAATCTTCTTCGTTCAGCTCATCAACAAACTCAAGTACATAAGCCATTCCCGAACACCCCGTCGTTTTCACACCTAAACGCAAACCGATGCCTTTACCTCGGTTATCTAGGAATGCTCTAACGCGACTTGCCGCGGTTTCTGTCATTGTAATGGCCATACTGCACCTTAGTTTGTCTATATTGGCGAATGAAATGGGAGAATTAACGCTCCCATTATATACTTATTCTTGATGTTTTTTCTTGTAATCAGCAACAGCAGCTTTGATCGCATCTTCCGCTAGAATTGAACAGTGAACTTTCACTGGTGGAAGCTCTAGCTCTTCTGCGATTTCTGCGTTTTTAATCGCCGCTGCCTCATCAATGCTTTTACCCTTCACCCACTCAGTAACTAGTGAGCTTGAAGCAATAGCACTGCCACAGCCGTACGTTTTAAACTTAGCATCTTCGATAATACCTTCTGGTGTTACCTTGATCTGCAGCTTCATTACATCGCCACACGCAGGAGCGCCGACCATGCCGCTACCTACTGCTGGGTCTTCTTTATCAAATGAACCAACGTTACGTGGGTTCTCGTAGTGATCAATTACTTTTTCGCTATATGCCATGATATTTTACCTCGAATCCTCTATTAATCTCTGGGAATAACCTGCGATTAGTGGTGTGCCCACTCAACCGTATCTAGGTCGATTCCTTCCTTGTACATATCCCATAGAGGAGACATGTCACGCAGCTTAGTTACTGCGGTACGAATTTGTTCGATTGCGTAGTCAATTTCTTCTTCAGTTGTAAAACGACCAAATGAGAAACGAACTGAGCTGTGTGCTAATTCATCGTTAAGACCAAGAGCACGAAGAACGTATGAAGGCTCTAAGCTTGCAGAAGTACAAGCACTACCTGAAGAAACAGCTAGGTCTTTAAGAGACATAAGCAGTGACTCACCTTCAACGAAAGCGAAACTCACATTTAGGTTATGCGGTACACGTTGCTCTAAGTCACCATTAACTGTTACAGCTTCAAGGTCTTTAACGCCATCAAGTAGACGATTACGTAGCGCTAGTGCATGGTCAAAATCTTTCTGCATGTCTTCTTTAGCGACGCGGAAAGCTTCACCCATACCAACGATTTGGTGAGTAGGAAGTGTGCCTGAGCGGAAACCACGCTCATGACCACCACCGTGCATTTGTGCTTCTAGACGAATACGTGGCTTACGACGAACGTAAAGTGCACCAATACCTTTAGGACCATAACTCTTGTGCGCAGACATAGAGATTAAGTCAACTTTCATCTCTTTTACGTCAATTGGTAACTTACCCGCTGACTGTGCTGCATCGACATGGAATACGATCTTGCGCTCACGACACATCTCGCCGATTGAAGAGATATCTTGGATTACACCAATTTCGTTATTCACGTGCATGATAGAGACTAGAACCGTATCTTCACGCATTGCCGCTTCAAGCTTTTTAAGGTCGATAAGACCATTTGATTCAGGCTCTAGGTAAGTGACTTCGAAGCCTTCACGTTCAAGCTGACGACATGGGTCTAAAACCGCTTTGTGTTCAGTTTTACACGTGATGACATGCTTACCTTTCTTCGAATAGAAGTGAGCCGCGCCTTTAATCGCTAAGTTGTCTGACTCTGTTGCGCCAGAAGTAAATACGATCTCACGAGGATCCGCATTTAACAGGTCTGCAATCTGCTCACGAGCAGTATCAACCGCTTCTTCTGCCTGCCAGCCGTAACGGTGTGAACGTGATGCTGGGTTGCCGAACGTACCGTCCATAGTCATGTACTGAACCATTTTTTCAGCCACACGAGGATCAACAGGACAGGTCGCTGAATAATCTAAATAAATAGGCAGTTTCATTCTCTACTCCAATGTAACAGGCAGCCGCTTAAGTGCGGATGTTTACACCGATGGGCGCGGTGTTAGTATTTTTATTTGCAAGCCCATTATTTACGGCAAGATCTAAATCTTGTCGATCTGAAATTTCTAAAACTTCATTGTCTTTCATCAACTCACCAAGAGTGATGTTGTTCAAGAAGTCACTAATGCGTGAGCTCAAGTCACGCCACAATGTATGGGTTAAACAGCGAGAACCACCTTGGCAATCTCCCTTACCATTACATTTAGTCGCATCAACTGACTCATCTACAGCGGCAATCACTGTTCCAATTGCAATAGAGTAAGCCTCTTCGCCCAAGCGGTAACCACCACCTGGTCCACGCACACTCGCTACTAGGCCAGCTTTACGTAATTTTGAAAAAAGCTGCTCTAAGTAAGATAGAGAGATCCCTTGACGCTCAGAAATATCGGCCAAAGGCACAGGGTTCTGTTGCGAATGCAGAGCCACATCTAACATGGCTGTCACTGCGTATCGTCCCTTAGATGTAAGTCTCATATAACACCATATCCACACCGTTTATGTGGTATGAATCTTTTCATACCTGACTGTTTTGGTCAAGTATTTAATTGACTATTTTAGTCAGGTATTTAACCTTTGATATTATGTGGTTTAAGAGTCACTAGAAATACGTTTTTCTACCGCTGTTAGAACACCGCGCAGGATATTAAGTTCTTGGGCTTCAGGTCGCGCCCGATTGAATAGGCGACGAAGTTTATTCATCACCTTGCCTGGCTGTTCTTCACTAATAAATTGGGTATCTTTAGCCACCTTTTCAAGGTGCGTGAAGAACATTTCTAGTTCTTTGTGCCTAGGATATTCAACCTGTTCTTGTGTTTGGTACTGGCTCTGCTCATTATCTAAATAAGCGATACGAATTTCGTAGCTTAAGGTCTGTACCGCCATTGCGAGGTTTAACGAGCTATATTCTGGGTTAGCCGGAATACAGACGTGATAATGACACGTTTGTAGCTCTTCATTCGTTAAACCTGTTCTCTCACGTCCAAACACTAAAGCAACCGGGCTTTCTTGTCCTTCTGCGACAAACTTCTGACCACACTCGCGTGGCTCTAGCATTGGCCATTCTAGCGTGCGAGAACGAGCACTAGAGCCCACTACCAACGCGCAGTCAGCAACCGCTTCACTAAGAGTATCAACAATAGTTGCATTTTCAGCGATATCAGCAGCACCCGCTGCCAACGCTAAGGTTTGCTCATCAACACTGCATTGAGGGTCAACTAGCACTAAGTTACTCAAGCCCATGACTTTCATTGCGCGAGCCGCTGAGCCGATATTGCCAGAGTGCGAAGTCCCAACAAGGACAACTTTAACGTTGTTAAGCATTGATTAATCCCAAGACTGTTAATAAAGCCGCAAGATAGTAACATATACCTGAGTAAAATGGTCAGACCCTTTATTGGATAAAAACCGAAAGAGCAAAAATTAACCACTTCCATTTGGTGATTTATCTGGTATACTGCCGCCCGTTTTTCTGTTCTTTAACATCCGTTGGGAAATTAGTATGCATCCAATGCTTAATATCGCTATTCGTGCTGCACGAAAAGCTGGCAATCATATTGCTAAATCTTTAGAAAATGCTGAGAAGATCGAATCAACTCAGAAAGGCACGAACGACTTTGTTACTAACGTAGACAAAGAAGCGGAAACTATCATCATCGATACTATCCAAGCTTCTTACCCTGAGCACTGCATTGTCGCTGAGGAAAATGGCGTTATCGAAGGTAAAGACAAAGAAGTACAATGGATCATTGACCCTCTGGATGGCACTTCAAACTTTGTTAAAGGTTTGCCACACTTCTCTGTATCAATTGCTGTACGCTTCAAAGGTAAAACTGAAGTAGCATGTGTATACGATCCTATGCTAAATGAGCTATTCACTGCACAACGTGGTTCTGGTGCTCAACTAAACAACGCTCGTATCCGCGTTAAACAGCTAAAAGACCTTCAAGGCACTGTTTTAGCAACAGGTTTCCCATTCAAGCAGAAACAGCACTCTGAATCTTACTTCAAGATCATGTCTTCTCTATTTGTAGATTGTGCTGATTTCCGTCGTACTGGTTCTGCTGCACTTGACCTATGTTACGTAGCTGCTGGTCGCGTTGATGGCTTCTTCGAACTTGGCCTTAAGCCTTGGGACATCGCTGCAGGTGAGCTTATTGCACGTGAAGCTGGTGCTATCATCACTGATTTCGCTGGCGGTACTGACTACATGAAGTCAGGCAACGTTGTTGCTTCAAGTGCACGCGGCGTTAAAGGTATGCTTAAGCACATCCGTGAAAACGGCAATGAAGCAATGCTTAAATAATTAGCTCCGTCACAGCTGAATATAGAAAGCCCCACTCAATGAGTGGGGCTTTTTTGTACGCTTAAACGTATTTAGACTCTGATTGCTTAACAAAAGCTAACATCGGCCCAGCCCCTTTTCTCATCATAAGAATGATCCAATTCGCAACACGGACGCTGATCCAGATTCGCATTTGTTTGCTCAAGTACCACCTTACATTCAAGCACCTAGCGTATGACATTTGATTATCACGAAGGTCAGTTAGCTTTGCCTTAGGAGTTGAGAGTATCCCTTCTTGAATGACTTAGGTCGCACATAAGTACCTGATCCTCCGCCTTTGCGTATAGCTAAATAGAGAAGGTTTCCCCTTTACAGGCTCGACAGCAGTGAATAGTGAAAGATTGATGTAAAGGTGAGGCCGCAGAAATGAAAAAGGCTCCAGTCTTTCGACTAGAGCCATAAATATAGCAGGGGTGGACCGGGCTGGCGTTCCAGAGATTCGAAAGCCTCGCCTCAACACGCGCTGTTTTTGGTAAGTCGGGGAATCCGCTGCTCTGCCAATTGAATTCTTCAACATCAAAAAGCAAAAAGGCTCCAGTCTTTCGACTAGAGCCTTAAATATGGCAGGGGTGGACCGGGCTGGCGTTCCAGAGATTCGAACTCCCAGCACGCGCTGTTTTTGGGAAGTCGGGGAATCCGCTGCTCTGCCAATTGATTACTTCAACATCAAAAAGCAAAAAGGCTCCAGTCTTTCGACTAGAGCCTTAAATATGGCAGGGGTGGAGAGATTCGAACTCCCAACACGCGGATTTGGAATCCGCTGCTCTGCCAATTGGAGCTACA
>Ga0209379_10002759_pt1 | contig 10477 bp, 10 predicted proteins | sample tdDd001_FD_187124 | JGI IMG/M metagenome (GOLD analysis project Ga0209379, IMG submission 187124) | Marine sediment microbial communities from the Atlantic coast under amendment with organic carbon and nitrate - tdDd00.1 (SPAdes)... | ecosystem: Environmental > Aquatic > Marine > Coastal >...
CAGTTATAGTAATTTATCTTGTTAGATTAACAGATGTAAAATGGCTTGGAACGCTCAATAAGCTTAGCTTTGGTAAAGGTTATTTTTGCCTTGGGTAAAATGAGTTTTAGGCTTGTCTTGTTGTCTTTATGTAAACGATTAAATGCTATATATGTGAACGTAGGCGTCTTGACATTTTATATCTGATTTGATTTTGGGGTACAATCACATTCTTTACGTATTTTATTAAGTAAACTATCACTAAGTTCATTGCTAACTCATTGATGTTAATTGATTCATAGAGGTTCAAGGTGCTAAAAATTACTCCTTATTTGGAGTTAGATGAAGAAGCTAAGCAATTAGTTGATCATGCTAATAATATGACCGTGACATTGACAGTGTCAGAGTCCGCTGTCTTACATCTGCTATTACTTTCTTCTGGCTCCGTTTGTTCTAAAGAAGACCTTCTCTCCGCCGGCTGGCCCGATCGCGTGGTTGCAGCTACATCGTTAACTCAGTGTATCAGTACTCTAAGAAAGAAGCTTGAAGCCTATCCTGAAGTGATGTTGAGAACGATTGCCGGGCGTGGTTATCAGTTGAATGTGTCTACCCGTTCTCATATTAAGATGCTTGCGGTTAACGATCCCGAGTCTGTGCGTGCGGCTATCGTAGATGTATCGTTGCTGGTTAAGTTCAGTGGCATACTCATAGCGTTAATGATTGGTCTGTCTATCTGGTATTTCAGTGATTACCATGGGGTGGTAAAAGACACCGCTAGTTGGAATGCAGATAAGTCTATCGAGCTGAATATCGGTGGCGTTAAGCAAGATGTTCAGTTGTTGTATAAAGATAATGTCGCACACCTGCACCCATCTATGTGGCAGAAACATCTGGCACCTGAAGTGAACCACTTAACTAATTTGAGCAAGTTTAATGGGTTCGCGCTTACCGATGGTAATTACTACTCTATGGCCGTGTGCCCCGATGCCGATGACAAAAGCTGTTCCGGCAAGGGTTTGATCAACATTACAGCGATCGATTTGACCCCAGCCGGGTTAAATATGAAAAACTTTGCGGCGTTAACCAAAAAGATGGAGCAAAGGATCCGCTATAACAGGGTCATCATTCCTCTTACCGAGCCGGGAACCAGCGGGTTTGTTGAGCATCATTATCATGCCGATGTTTACTACCCGGTTCAGGGAAATATGTTGGTTAGATCCGATATCAGCTTGTCGCTCATTTATGAGGGAGAAGACTCAGGTAAGTTCTATTCTGCTGCTTGTATCACAGATGAAGAGTGCGCAACCACGCCGATTAAATACAAGATAAAGGGTAAGTTTAAGCAGTACCAAGAGCAGATTAACGGCATGGATGTCGATGTTTTTCATGTCAGGGTTGCCCAGAAAGAGCTGATAAAACCTGATAAGGTGAGCTCTTCCGCGATGCATTTTTATCGTGAAATAAGAAAGCATGAGATTGTGGAAGAGGACCTCTATTTCTATCGGGTCTATAAAGATAAGGACACGGCTGTGTGGATCGTACCAATTTTGGGTAATCTGGTTGCCTGGTATGAGTATGATAAAGTGAAGCTGTAAAGAAGGTCCTAGGAAAATCTAAGAAAGACACCAGATTTTAGGTTCGAGGGCGGCTGAAAAGAGCCTGCGAGTTCGGGCTATGCCCTACGAGAAAAAAGCAGCTGCTCTTTTCTCGTAGCAAAGCGTTCTCGTAACGCTTTTATACCGATTGGTATTACTTAATAAACGCGAAGGCATCGCCGTAGAGGTGATTTTCCTCTAGTCCCATAGTGCGGAACAGCTCCCGCGCCGTACCCACCATATCGAAACGACCTGCAATATAGATGTCATAGCCATTGAGGCTGACAAAGTCTGTCTTTATCTGGTCCAGAAGGTTAGCTTGCTTTCCCTTCCAGTCATCATCGGCCTGTTCTACGACAGGTACAAAATGCATCCATGGATGAGCATCATGCCATTCCCGTGCGATAGTCTCGTAATACATGGCATCCTGAGTTCGACAGCCCCAGTAGAAAGTAGTTTCCACCTGCAGATCTAATGCTATCTGATGTTCAACGATACTCTTGATATAGGAGAAGCCAGTGCCGCCTGCAATCATGAGACGTGGACGTTTACTTTCATGACGCAGGTGAGCATCACCGCCAGGCACTTCAATCTCAATTGCGGCGTTGTTTTGTAAACACTCTTTCATGCGGTCTACAACCTGCATCGGGTAGCTCTCACTCACAGCCGCCCCGATATGCAGCTCAATATGTTCGGCATCGGGCGCCGAAGCTATTGAGAATGGACGTTTGTCATTTTCACCCATAACGACGCAAAGATACTGGCCAGCCTTAAAGTCAAAAGCTGTTTCTGGCTTCAGAATGATCTGAAAAACCGCCTCATTAAACGGGGTGACTTGTTCTATCTTACAGCGAATCGTTTTCATCTAACGTCCTTTTAATGCCCCTCTGTGGAGGCTTGCAATAATCGTTTAGCTAAATTCTATAAATAAATATCAATTATAGGGTAGGGGCATCGTCTATGCCCAAGTCGTCCCAGATGGTATCGATTCTTTGTTTTACGGCTTCATCCATCACGATTGGAGTACCCCATTCACGATCGGTTTCGCCTTCCCACTTGTTGGTGGCATCCATTCCCATTTTCGAGCCTAAGCCTGCAACGGGAGACGCAAAGTCGAGATAATCGATAGGGGTGTTTTCTATCATGACAGTATCGCGTTTTGGATCCATGCGTGTGGTAATGGCCCAGATCACATCATTCCAGTCACGGCAGTTAACATCTTCATCGACGACGACGATAAACTTGGTATACATAAACTGACGCAGGAAAGACCAGGCGCCCATCATCACTCGTTTTGCGTGGCCCGGGTACTGTTTACGTATCGAGATCACCGCCATGCGGTATGAACAGCCTTCGGGCGGTAGGTAGAAGTCGATAATTTCAGGGTACTGCTTGCGCAGAATCGGCACGAAGACTTCATTCAATGCCACGCCTAACATGGCTGGCTCATCAGGTGGACGGCCGGTGTAAGTGCTATGATAGATAGCGTCTTTTCGGTGTGTAATATGAGTCACGGTAAAGACGGGGAAAGAGTCGGTCTCGTTGTAGTAACCGGTATGGTCACCATAGGGACCCTCTTCGGCCATCTCTTCGGGATCGATATAACCTTCTAAGATGATCTCGCTGGTGGCGGGAACTTCCAGATCACAGCTCACGGCCTTGCAAACATCGGTGCGCTCACCACGTAAAAGCCCCGCGAAGGCATATTCGCTCATCGAGTCGGGTACCGGAGTCACGGCGCCTAAGATGGTCACGGGATCGCTGCCGAGTGCGACCACAACCGGGTAACGTTCACCGGGGAATTTCTCTTTAAAATCTTTAAAATCTAGCGCACCCCCACGGTGATCGAGCCAACGCATGATCAGTTTATCTTTACCGAGCAACTGTTGACGGTAGATCCCGAGGTTCTGCCGTTTCTGACGTGGTCCCTTAGTGATGGTCAGTCCCCAGGTTACCAGAGGAGCGACATCACCGGGCCAGCAGTGCTGAATAGGTAGTTTGGTCAGATCGACATCACTGCCGGTTTTTATTACTTCCTGACAGGGGGCGTTTCGAACCGTTTTCGGCGGCATATTCAAGGCTTGCTTGAACATAGGGATCTTGGAAATGGCGTCTTTAAAGCCTCGTGGTGGCTCAGGCTCCTTAAGGAATGCCAGTAGCTCACCCACTTCTCTCAGTGCGATGGGATCTTCTTTACCCAGTGCCATGGCGACGCGTTTCGGTGTGCCAAATAAGTTTGCCAATACGGGCATCTCGTTGCCAACCGGGTTTTCAAACAGCAGAGCCGGGCCCTTGGCGCGCAACACACGATCGGCGATCTCTGTCATCTCAAGATGGGGATCGACCGGGTGGCTGATACGTTTAAGTTCACCATTCGCTTCCAGGTGGCTTATAAAACTGCGTAAATCCTTAAAACTCATGTGGAATTACTCGCTGCTATTAAAATGTGATATGGCGCGCACTATACCATTTTTAGTACACATGTTTAACTGCTTAGGATTATTTATCAGGAGACAGCAAATAGATAAGATAGAGGTAAATTACTTCTTGCTGTAAATAGGAGTAATATGGAGATAGAGTCTAGTTTTGTCCTGATGAAAGATCGAGTGTGGAGGGAGACAAAGTGAGTAGATTTTCTGGTGTTGGTCAGGCAATTATCTTGTCTGGCTTGTTATCTCTTTCCAGCCTGAGCGTACAAGCCTCTGACCGTTTCAATTGGAGCAGTAATGTCTGGATACAGCCTAGCTGGAGCAGTAGCTGGGGTCACCACTATCCAAACTACAACAGTGGTTGGCGTTGGGGTGTTGGAGTAAGCACTGGTTCACCTTACTGGAATAATCACGGCTACTACTGGAACAGACCATGGTATCGTCCTTACTGGCGTAACAATTGGGGCTATCCTTATCGCTACGATCGTAGAGAGTATAAGCGTCCAGAGCCTAAGGTCATAGCACCACCACAGCGGGTGACCACCAGTGTGCAATATGCATCAGGCCTGAAGAGCCTGCCTGCAAATGCCCGTGTCATGCAAAAAGATGGCCGCACCATCTATGAGTGGCAGGGGGTCGAGTATGTGTTCGACTGGAGCAGCGAGACCTATCGAGAGTTGAAATAACTAGTCTTGAAATAGCTGGTTCTGACAAGGATTATCCTTCTTACTTAAAAACAGCGTAGTCGGTTATCAGCCATCGGCTATGTTGCTTTTAGATTCATATGCTGGTCTTGAGCGCTTACTCATTCCCTTAACTCCTCTATTTGATTACTAGCTTCGTCTTCGCTTACTAGCTACAAAGCTTACTGAAAGCGTAGCCTGGAACTGTCGAGAACAGATAAAGCGTCATTTCTTTCCTATACTCATAATTGTCCCTCCCTATTTTCATTGTTTGTGTTTGCCTGAGTGCCATTTATGAATGACTTGAAAAAATCTGAGATCCTTACCGAGAGTGGTACTAACGAGCTCGAAATTATCGAGTTTCATCTGCATAAATTACTCCCTGATGGCGGCTATAAAGTGTGCCATTACGGCATTAATGTGGCTAAGGTGCGTGAAGTTATTTTGGTGCCGAGCACATCCGATTATCCTAATGCTCAGCCGCATATGGTGGGCGTTTTCTCCTTAAGAGACATCTTGATCCCCTTGGTGGATCTGGCCGGGTGGCTTGGGATCCCTACTCAGGATGATTTGACTCATAAGGTTGTGATCGTCACCGACTTTAACAAGATGATTAATGGTTTTTTGATCGATAGTGTTCGCAGTATTCATCGGGTGTCATGGGAACAGGTTGAATCCCCCAGTCAGTTTTTAGAGGCAGGGGAACAAGATTGTGTCGTTGCTGTTGTCAGGCGGGAGGGGCACCTGATTATGGTGCTGGATTTTGAGAAGATCATCGCGGATATCAATCCGGAATTGAGCATGGATAAGTATGATGTGCTGCAGGATAAGAGTGTCATTATCAACGATACCATGCTGGCGAAGCGCGAAGCCAAGACCATATTGGTTGTCGACGACTCCGCATTTATTCGTAAGATGATTGAAAATACATTGAGATCGGCCGGATATAACATTATCACGGCGAAAGATGGCGGAGATGCCCTCGAGATGTTGCTGGAGTATGAGCGCTTAGCCCTTGATGAGGGCGCTTCGGTAGATGATTTCGTCAGTGCCATCATTACCGATGTAGAGATGCCGAGAATGGATGGGATGCACTTAGTGAAGCGTCTGCGTGATACGAGTGCTTATAGCAAGATGCCTATCGTGATGTTTTCGTCACTGATGAGTGAGGATAACCGCAGTAAGGCGCTGCAACTCGGGGCAAACGATACCATCACTAAGCCTGAGATCGGTCGCATGGTAGGTATGATGGATGGTTACGTGCTTGGTGAGTAACTCCTGGTTTTGTACTTTAAATTGAAAGGTTTAGAGTGGCGGTAACGGGCCTGTTCTAGGCTGATCTTCAGCTATCGGCCCATTATTTTGAGCTATATGGTCTTTTTTTAATAACGAAAATAGTGTCAGGTCATGATATCGACCTTTCCAAAAGCTATGTTCCCGCAATATACCCTCGGCTTTGAATCCGAGTTTAAGCAAAATGGACTCGGAGGCAAGGTTGCCCTGCATGGTATAGGCCTCGATCCGGTTAACTATTGACGGGCAGTTGCTCGACAATGCAAACTCGATAACAGCGGTTATCGCCTCGGTTGCATAACCTTTTCCCCAAAATGCCCGGCTAAACTCATAGCCGATGACGGCAACGTGACGATCCGGTTCGAATCGATTGATACCGCAGCCGCCGATATAGCTCCCTATATAGTCCTCCGATGCTTTTTCGCGTACCGCCCATCTCAGCATCTTGTTATCTAAGGCCTTCTTACTGTCGCCCTCAATTAAATCCAATGCCTGCCCGATAGAATCGAAAACATCTAAATCGTAATATTCGGTAACCCGTTTATCGGAAAACAACTCAAATACAGATTGAGCATCGTCGGCGGTGGTTTCATTTAACACGAGTCTCTCGCTGCTCAGTGTTGGAAATCTGTTCATCGGGGACTCTTTCCGCTTTTGAGGAACATCTGATAACGATTGACGGTAAATTGATCTTCCAGATACTGCTTTTCGAAGCTCATTCCCAACTTGAGCAGCACATTGATTGAGGCTTGGTTTTCGGCTACGGCGTCACCGACTACTCGATCTAACTTCATCTCCTGTCTGGCATAGTCGACACATGCCATATTCGATTCGGTTGCGTAGCCCTTGCCCCAATGATCCGGGTGAAAGCGGTAACCGATATCGACGGCCCCGATACGAGTTTCGTTCTTAAATCCACAAAAGCCTATTACCTTGCCTGTTTCTTTCAGTACCACCGCCCAGCGACCAAAGCCAAACTTGCCATACTCGACTAGCCAGATATCGCGGATGATAGCTTCTGCATCCTGCAGACATTCACACATGCCGGAATCTCCCGTGTAACGGTTGACCTCTTCCGGGGCATTGAAATGGAGTACGGCTGCGGCATCGTTAAGATTAAACTCACGGATAATGAGTCGGTCGGTCTCGATAATTATACGGCTCATGTCACTCCTACCTTTTTTGTTCGGTTAGCTTTTGCATTAGCTTTTGCATTAGCTTTTGTATGAGTTTTTTTATTCACTCTTGTATTGGTTTTTACTTTATCTGGATAGTGAAAACCAAAACAGATACAGTTTGTGTAAATAAAACCCAATACAGTTAGCTTAAGAGTGTTCAATTCATGGCCCAGTTCAAGTATCGCAAAATTGTAGATGAGGTGATCCGTTCCATTGAGCTTGGTGTTGTTTCGGATCAAGAGGGAGGAGGGAAGCTTCACTCGGTGCGTGAATGTGCAAAAATGAACGAAGTCGGCGTGTCCACCGTGATTCAGGCTTATCATGAGCTTGAGAGATTGGGTTGGATCTATGCCAAGCCCAAGCGGGGCTACTTTGTCAGCCCGAGGCGGGGTCTTCTGCAGCCCGACTATGGATGTAAAGTGAATAGGGGTCATGCGGGGCAGGATTTAGCCAGTGCAGTGCAATACTCATTCAATGATCCCGATATTCTACCGCTTTCCTGTACGGCACCCAGCACAGTTATCGATAATGAGTTGGTACTTAACCGCCTTCATAGGCAAGTGTTGAAACATCGCCCATATAAGTTGATGATGCAAGATCCTATCGAAGGTATTGCCGAGCTAAGAGAGGAGATCTGTCGTCATCTGCTACGTAGCGGTCAGGTGTTTTCACAGCAGCAGCTGCTGGTGACAAATGGCCGGCAGGAGGGACTGCTATTAGCCTTGACTGCGGCACAGGCAATAGGAAAAACCGTAGCGGTAGAGTCTCCTGTCTCTTTCTATTTTCAGGCCATATTGAAACAGTTTAATGCCGATGTCATTGAGGTGCCCATGCAGGGGAAATATGAGGATGAACTTGCACTACTCTCTCAAGCCTATGAAACCCAGCCGTTCGACACTTATCTTGTTAATCCCAGCTTTGCCGATCCTACCGGACGTCTGTTATCGAACGAGGATAAACTCGCGCTGATCGATTGGGCTGCAGCTCATCATGTTACCTTGATAGAGTATGATCGCAGTGAGCTCTATTTCGGTGGCATTCGCCCCGCCACTATTGCCAGCCTGGTTAACGAGTCGACCGCCTGCAAGGTGATAAGTATCGGTGATTTTTACGATACGATCTCACCTTCAATCAGTTTAGGTTACCTCTTGTGTATTAATACTTTCGATGCTTGTCAGTTCGCTAAGCAAACGGTGGCCGAGGAGCCTGGTATGGCTTTACAGCATATGGTCTCGAATCTACTCGGTTCGGGGAAATATCAAAAGTTGCTCTTTAAACTCAGGGAACAGATCCGCTGCAATTACCAAAAGTCTATAAACTTGCTGACACCTGTGCTCGGGGAGTCTCTCTATATGAGTCAGCCCGATGGTGGCCCCTGTTTATGGTTTAAGTTGCCCGGTGGGCTCTCCAGTGAAGCCTTATGGGCTAAGGTTATCGAATCTAAGCTATCTATCGCACCGGGAGCGATGTTTTCATTCAATCATAGTTATGATGATTATTTCAGGATCACCTATGCCTTGCCCTGGGACGAAAAGATGGAGTCGGGTGTACTTCGTCTTGGGGAGATCATTAGGGATTATATTGAAGGCGCTAATTCGGGGAGGGCAGTCTAAGTAGTTGTTAAGTAGAGGTTCAGCTCGTGATGCTAGAGTGAATAACATAAAGCGTATTACCGCTAATTTTTGACTCTTAGGAAAGACTGAATGATAAAGAAATTAATGAACAGATCTATTATCTTAGCCAGTAGCCTTATTTTCTCAATAAGCCCAGCCTTTGCATCCACCCAAACAGCCGTAACCGCGCAACTGATTAAGTCAGAAGCCGAAGGTTCGGTACTTATCTGTCAATACCGAACCATAAAGCAAGTTCATTTCAAGGTGCTATTTACCAATCAGACCTGTCCGCTGGAGATACAGGTTGATCATTAGAGCTGTCAGTTCAATGTCATATATGGTCAAGCATGAACTCTACCACTGAACTTGGGCTAAAGGATTGTCGCCCTCGGCTATGATTGTTTTTACTATGTGATTCTCGCCATCGAGCAAGATGAGTCGTGGGACCCCTGCGTTGGCAAACTTGGCGTAGATGCTACGGTCACTATCGGCGACTAATGGGAAGTTTATTTGATATTCATTGGCAAACTTATCTAATGCCTCTTTGTTCTCTTCGCGGCCTATACCTATGATATCCAGATTAGGATCTAAAATAAGATCAGATGCCTGTAGTGCTTTCATCGCCCGTTGAGAATCGGGACACCAGGTCGCAAACAGTACCAATAACTTGGCATTTCCTGACTCAGTAAGATCAATGTTATTTCCTTGAGAATCGGTGAATTTTTTGACAGGTACGGATTCCCCGGCGCTGACATAGGTCAGGTATTCAATTTTATCCGCCTCAGAAACAGAGCTGGCACAACCTGTAATTGTGAGCGCCATAGTGAGCATAAATATTGCAGCTAGCTGTTTCATCGGATATCCATTTATTTAACAGTGAGTAATACTAATCGGAATAACCTATCAAAATTCTACTTTCATGTATAAACAATTGTTCACTGTTGACAGATGTATGAGGAAAAACTAAGGTAGAAGTTCTACACTCCATTCTGTTTGTTAAGTTATTGATTAACAGTGATTATCAAGGGTAATAACGTGTCATTAACACTTAGCAGTACTTACTACTATCTATAGCCACAATGGCGTAGATAGAGGTTCATATTAATCCCCCCTCATTTTGATCACACCATTGTGGCAATTCCATCTATTTTTCGGACATTGGCCACGGTACAGCGCCTGTTCCGGATACATTTTCTCTATTGTGGAACACCATAAATGAATAAAAGTAAAATCTTCGGCAGCATGCTTATCATTGCCGGCACGACCATAGGTGCGGGTATGTTAGCCCTGCCCCTTGCATCCTCGGGTTTAGGTTTTGGCGTAGCCAGTATTATTATGTTTCTGATCTGGTCTCTTATGACCTATACCGCATTACTGATGATTGAAGTGCACCAGTTTGCCCCCGCCGATGCGACCCTGCACACCCTGGCGTATAAACTGCTCGGCAGAAAAGGGCAGCTTATTGCCAGTTTTTCGATGATGTTTCTGTTTTATGCTTTGTGTGCGGCCTATATTGCCGGCGGTGGTGAGCAGATCCATAGTAAGCTCACAAATTGGTTTGAGCTGGATATCCCTATGCAGTTGGGGGCGATACTCTTCACCGTGTTAATTGGTACCGTGGTGGCGATAGGTACTCGCTCTGTCGATATGATTAACCGCAGCTTATTCTCTTTGAAATTAATTGCCTTAGTCTTGATGTTGTTTCTG
>Ga0209379_10002760_pt1 | contig 10477 bp, 11 predicted proteins | sample tdDd001_FD_187124 | JGI IMG/M metagenome (GOLD analysis project Ga0209379, IMG submission 187124) | Marine sediment microbial communities from the Atlantic coast under amendment with organic carbon and nitrate - tdDd00.1 (SPAdes)... | ecosystem: Environmental > Aquatic > Marine > Coastal >...
AATGATATAGCTTTATTTGATGCAGAGGTTCTATCAATGTTATTTAAGATAATCAATAAATAGGTTCTTATTAAATGTAGAGCATGAAAGGAAATGAGATGAAAGAGTTTAAAGTAGAATTTTATAGAGATAAAACTCAAGATAAAAATGATACTTATGAGTTCTTTGAGAACTCAGACCCAGCTGGTTGGTTAAATAGAGCAATAGGTATTGGGGTTCCTTTATTTTTAGTAAATGATATTACTCATAATAAAAAAGGTGCTAAGCAGAACTTATTTGATCATATGGATAAAGAGTATGAGATATTCGAAGAATATGATTTGTATAAATCTGCACAAGAACAAACAGATAAGTTTTGGAAGAAAATTGAAAAAGATTTTTCAAAAAGAGTATCTTTAATAACCAATAGAGATATGGATAGCTATAAATGTCTGCTAACTCTATATATTACCACTGCAGCTTGGAATGAGAATATAACTATAAGAAGGAACATCAAGGAGCTCCAGCAAGATAGATTCCTAATTGCTTTTGAATTATTGCTTTCACATACATTTAAGTGTGTAAGAGACTTTTATTCAGAAGAAGATATTAAAAGTGATTGGGATACTTGGGGCCTTGCTGAGATTACAGCTTCTTTTATGCTTAGAGATGAAGAAATTAATAGTCTATTCCCTGAACTTAATTTCCCATTGGAAAAAAATTGGTTTATCGGAACAAATTATCCATTTTTAGAAGAGTATGAAGATGTTCTGAAAAAATATTGGGCTGAAAGAAAGTCTTTTAAACAATACATAGATAAATCTATAGAGTATATAAATAACAATCATATTAAATTTGGATAGTATTTTTAGAAAAAGCTATTTAATTATAATTTAAAAGCCTTAGTATTTCATTAAGGTTTTTTTATTTTTTTAATAAACTATAAAAAAGTATAATCATCCTTGAAAAATTAATAGCTTTAGTCTTATAATGTAACAGAAAAGTTATAGATGGTTGTTTACAATCTTCTTTTTATTGCGTTTATTTTTTAAGGGGGTATTTGTTATGGATAGCCTAACAGGTTGTCGCTATGTGGCAAGGATTGTCCTGAAAGGGAATAAGTGGCACTGGCAGATAGTAAAAAAAGACTGCTGCCAAGAAGATACAGTTGTTAGAAAATCTGAAGTAGGATCATTTTATGAAGAAGAAGAGTGTAGGAGTCTACAAAATAACCTAGAAGTTATTTCCTCTTATCCTAACTTAGAGTTTGAAGATACAATAGATATTTGTCGTTAAAACACATTTTTGAAGCCTCTGTTTACAGAGGCTTGCTTTTATGATGGATTATTTATCAAGTGGTGGTTTTATGTCTGAAATGTCAGAAACAAAATACGGTAAGCTTTATTCTAGAAATAGTAAAAGACTTATTATTTATTTGCATGGTTTAACTGCTAATCCTTTTAATAATACTGGTATGTCTATTTTAAATTTTGTTAAGTGGTCAGAGACTGCTTATGATTTTTTAGGTTTTGAACTGCATACCGGAAGGGGCTTTTTAACTACTACTGTTGAAAAGCAGGCTAAACGCCTAAATCAAGCTATATCAGAGTTTAAACAGCAAGGTTATGATAATATTTATATTATCGCATCAAGCTATGGATCTCTGGTTGCTTTAACGGCTAATAATTCTAAAATTGATAAACAATGTTGTTTACTTCCTAGTTTAGTGGTTAACTCATTTTGGCAAGCTGTAGAAAGAAATGAAGGTATTTATGATGGTTATGGATATTTAGTTAGTTTCGATCATTCTAATTTATCGATTATGTATTCTCATAGGCTTTTGAGTGAAGGCTTGTCATTTACTAAGCATAAGGCTCAATGTTTGCTTAATAATTTGAAAGTTAATACCTTTTTTTGCCATGGTAAAGAAGATGTTTATTATAAAGAGCTAGGAAATCTATCTTTTGATAATTCTAAATGTCAATCTAGGGTTCTAGAAGGGTACTCTCATGAGATAGTTGATAGAGATGATTTAGATAATCTTGTTAGATATGCTTTTGATTATATTAGAAAATAGCTAATTTAGACATAAAAAAGAAGCTCCCAGAAGGGAGCTTTTTTTGGTGCGCATGGAGGGAATCGAACCCCCACGCCTTGCGGCACTGGTACCTAAAACCAGCGCGTCTACCAATTCCGCCACATGCGCATCATGATAAAGTAGACACTTAAATCTTTTAAAGTGGGGCGAGTGATGGGTTTTGAACCCACGACCTTCGGAACCACAAACCGACGCTCTACCAATTGAGCTACACCCGCCATAAAAGACTTTGTATTTTTTTACTCTGGTGCGTCCGAGAGGATTCGAACCCCTGACCCACTGCTTAGAAGGCAGTTGCTCTATCCAACTGAGCTACGGACGCATTCTTCAGAGTATTGGTTAGTTTCGAATCTCTTCGTTGCCAACCGATGTTCATATTTATAATACATCTAAAAACAAAAATCAAGCAAAAAAGCAAAAAAAATTAAAAAAAATAAAATTTTCTATTACTTATAAATGGTTAGCAAATCATTAAATTTATTTGATATGTGATTTTTTATTGAAATAATGAGTTGTATCTTGCTATAATTGAATTATATTTAACCTTATTAGGAGAATAAAAATGATAAAAATTTTATTATTTCGCCATGGAGAAACAAATTGGAATAAAAAAGGTCTGATGCAAGGTCAAACAGATATTCCATTAAATGTGACAGGTTTGGCTCAGGCATTTGAATTAACAGATATGTTAAAAGGTGAAAGCTTTGATCTGGTTTTATCTAGTGATCTATCTCGAGCACATCAAACAGCAAGAGTTGCCTTAAAACAGCATGACTTAGGAAATATACCATTTATTCTATCTAAAAACTTAAGAGAAATAAACTTTGGTGATGTTGAAGGAAAGTCTAGAGAATATTTATTTAGCAATTATAGCCATGTATTAGATATATGGGATGACCTTAATCATGAGCAGAGTTTTGATGTGGCAATAAAGGGTGGAGAATCTCCTCGCCAAGTTATTAATCGATTTTTACAGTGCTTAGAAGATAACTTAAATAAACACCCAAATGCTAAAAGAGTTGCCATATTCACTCATGGAAATTTAATGAAGTCAGTAAATAAGTACATTAATAAAGAGTTTAAACTATTTGGAAACTGTGAAGCCTTAGAACTAACTTATTGCCTAGAAGAAGGAAAACTTGTACCTAATTGTAAATAATTTTTTGAGACTCTATTGACTTTTAAAGTGTTATTGCTTATCATCTGTGAACATTTTTATAATAAAGTTTTAGACGGGCAGTGTATGAAGATAAGTTCATTTTGTGGATGTAGATGCGGATGTGTAGGCGTAGCAAAATCAAAAGATATTGTTTATTTTACAAACTCAACATTACCAGAACCAAGATATTATATTCCCTTTGAAAAAGCTCTTTGGGATCAAATAATTTTAGACCTAAAGACAGGTAAAACATTTTTTAATATCATCGAAGAGATGACGGAAAAGAATCCTAAAAAATATGCAGAGATATCGTCTTTTATAAGATTCATTAAAATAAGAGATGTTAAATACAAGGGTGTTCATTCGCGTAAGCTCACTTTTTTAGATGATCAATATAAAAGAGAACTTTATTTCAGTCACGATGAATTAGAGTTATTTATCTTAGGTGTTGAGGATAATCAATTTGAATTTGACAAGTTGCCAGAAGCATGTGCCAAAGAATTCAAATTACAAGCAGCCTAATTTTTACGAGTAATCAATAGTCCTATAATGAAGAATTTTCTTTTGTTATAGGGCTATTTTTTAGTATTAATATTCTATTTTATAATTTGATTTTATATACACAAATATGTTAAAATCCTGTATTAATTAAAATTAGGCAAAAATCAAGCAAACAAGGATATTAAAATGAAAGATTTATATTTTTATAATACATTAGGCAGAAAGTTAGAAAAATTCGTTCCATTGAATGAAAAAGAAGTAACTTTATATTCTTGTGGACCTACAGTTTATTCTACTGCGCACATTGGTAATATGAGAGCATATGTATTTGCAGATATTTTAAACAAAACAATTAAAGATGCTGGATTTAAAGCTAAGCACGTTATGAATATTACTGATGTTGGTCACTTAACAGATGATGGCGATGACGGTGAAGATAAAATGCTTGTTGCAATGAGAAGAGAAGGCTTAAATGCTTTTCAGGTTGCAGAGCGTTACTCAGAAATTTTCATGAAAGATATCACTACATTAAATGTAGAGTTTGCAGATGTTGTATGTAAAGCAACAGATTATATTAAAGAGCAAATTGATTTAGTAAAAACTTTAGAAGAAAAAGGCTATACATATGTTATTGAAAATGACGGTGTATACTTTGATACATCTAAGCTAGATCACTATGGCGATTTAGGTTGCCTTGATATTGAAGGTCTTAGAGGTGGCGATAGAGTTGATTTAGGTGAGAAAAAACATAAAACAGACTTTGCTTTATGGAAGTTTTCTCCAAAAGATGAACAAAGAGCTATGGAGTGGGAATCTCCATGGGGTATTGGCTTCCCAGGTTGGCATGCAGAATGTTCAGCAATGGCTATGAAACACCTAGGTGAAACTATTGATATTCACACTGGTGGTGTTGACCACGTACAAGTTCACCATACAAATGAAATCGCTCAAAGTGAATGTGCAACAGGTAAAAAATATGTAAACTACTGGTTACATTGTGAACACTTAGGCTTAAAAAATGATAAAATGAGTAAATCTAAAGGTAATGTTGTTACTATTGAAACATTAGAAAATGACGGAATTGATCCATTAGCTTTAAGATACTTATTCTTAATGTCTCATTATAGAAAGAAAATGGTATACTCTGCAGATATCATTAAAGATGCAGAAACAGCATATCACCGTTTAAATGCTAGAGTTGTTGAAATTAATAATTCAATAGAAGATAAAAAGGCACTGACTGTATCGTATGATTATAGGGTTAACTTAATTACTAGTGCTCTTTACAAGGATTTAAACACAGCAGGGGCTTTAGGTGAGTTCAGAACAGCTTTAAGTGCTTCATCTTCAGACTTATCAAACTTTGAAAAATCAGAGCTAGTAAAACGTTTTGATAAAATCTTTGGCTTATCATTAGGTACAGTTAAAGAAGTAAAAGAAGACATCCCAGCTGAAATTGTAGAATTAGCAGAATTAAGATCACAAGCTAGAGCAGATAAAAACTGGGCAGAATCTGATAGATTTAGAGACGAATTAAAATCTCAAGGTTATGAAGTTAAAGATACAGCTGCAGGATTTGAAGTTTATAAAATCTAGATAAGATTGTGTATAGACGCATACGAAAAAAGTAATAATTGAAAAAGAGTCTTAAATAGGCTCTTTTTTTGCTTAATACTTGAAAATCTTAGAAAAAGGTTTATATTAATTACTGCAAACCTTTCGTTTAACATCCTTTGAGGTTCAGTATATGGATTTACCTAGCCTAGTAAAATTAAAATCTTTTTTTTGTAGTGATAATTATAAAGAAAAGGTAAGAAAAGCAATTGAAACTTTTAGTAAAGAGAAGAAAAAGCCTAAGCCTAATATATCGGCGATGGAGAAAGCTTTAAATACTATAAGTGCACACCCTGAATACGCTGCAGGCTTTTTGCAAGGAACTCATATTCCTGCACTAAAGCAAATTCTTGAAAATCTAAAAAAACGCTGTAAAGTATTTAAATAATGTAGTTGTTTAAGAGGTGGTCAGCTATGAGAGTTTTTCAAGCTATAAAAAGATTGATTTTACCTTCTGAAGAAATAACCAAATCTAGTACTTTAAAGTCAAATCTAGAAAGTGCTGAAGACGCTGTTCCAGCAGAATCTCGGTTTGGTCCTGTATTTGATGAGGATTTAGGGATTGACCCTAAGTTTAAAGAGGCAGGTCATCATCAAATAGAGTTTAACTTTAACTCAGATTTATATAATCTGTAACGATATACCGAAGAAAGCCCGGGTCATTTAGACCTGGGTTTTTATTATTCTGATCTAAAAAAAGACAAACCGAAGTTTGCCTTTTATAAAAATCTATTTGTCCATTAGACTAGTCTATTAAATTAGACTAGTCTATTAAAATGGAATGTCGTCGTCAAAGTCTGGCTCTTGTGAAACTTGAGATGTAGATGTTGAAGCAGGTGCTGAATTAAATGAACCACCTTCTGCAGCGCCACCTTTACCAAGCATAACCATTTGGCCACCAAATGAATCTACAACGATTTCTGTTGTATAACGCTCTTGACCTTCTTTATCAGTCCACTGACGTGTTTGTAGTTTACCTTCAAAGTAAACTTTATCACCTTTTTTAAGGTATTTTTCTACAACTTCAGCAAGTTTGCCAAAAATAACAACTCTGTGCCATTCTGTTTTATCTTGTCTGCCGCCGTCTTTGCTGTTCCAGCTTTCTGTTGTTGCAACAGTTAGGTTTGCAATAGCGCGGTTGTCATTTGTATATCTGATTTCTGGGTCTCTACCCATGTTACCGATTAATTGAACTTTGTTTAATGATGATGCCATCGTTAAATTCTTTCTTTATATATTATACTTTACATACTTTCTTACTTTTTTAGCTGCCGAATAGACAACTCATATTATTATGATTATTTTAAATAAAAAATGCAAGATATTTATAAAAAAAGAACTTCAATAATAGAAATTCTTTTTATGATATTGAAAAGTAATTTAGTTATTATTTACAATAAACTCTTGCTTCATGTGGTGTGTAGATACCGAATGTAATAAAGCCTAGTAGACCATTTAAGAATGTAACTTGAGTTTCAACTTTTGCAACTTTAGAAATAGAGCCACAAACTTTAGCTGGATTAATTGCTTTACCTTGGGCTAAACCACTAATAAAGAAGTGATGTGTTGTTTTAGATGATGCATCTAAGTTTGTATCAAAAGGCTCTTCTGAGAAGAACTTGTCATTTCTCGCCATATCACTTTGGTTACCATCAAGAACAAAAGATTGCTTAGCACAGCCTGCAAGTAGAACTGTTAATGCTAAAACAGATAATATTGTTTTATTCATTTATTTTTCCTTTTTAATTAAACTAAATGTTTATATTATTAACTATCGGTAGTATGATGATTTTTATCGGTAAAATCAAGTACAAATAAAAAAGAAGCCTTTTTAGACTTCTTTTAAATTATTTTTTTTACATTGTTTTATTTGCAATAAACTCTTGCTTCATGTGGTGTGTAGATACCGAATGTAATAAAGCCTAGTAGACCATTTAAGAATGTAACTTGAGTTTCAACTTTTGCAACTTTAGACGTTGAGCCACAAACTCTTGCTGGGTTAATGGCTTTACCCTGGGCAAGTCCTCCAATAAAGAAGTGATGAGTTTTTTTAGATGATGCATCTAAGTTTGGATCAAATGGTTCTTCAGAAAAGAATGTATCATTTCTTGCCATTTCATTTCTGTTGCCATCTAAAACAAAAGATTGCTTAGCACAGCCAGCAAGTAAAATAGTAAGTGCCAAAGCAGATAAAATAGATTTATTCATGGTGTTTTCCTTCTTATTATTAGTAATATACAAGTACTTATAGTAATTAACTATAATTAGATTGTTAGACAATAGTATATATGTTCTATTTTCATTATATATTTCTTTACAATTATAGGGCGATTGTGTATACTTAACCAAGGTCTAAAAGAATTCAAAATAGGGTAGATAAAATGAAAAAAATACTATTATTGTTGGTACTACTAAATGTATCATCATGTGCATCAATTGTTAGTGATAACGAATATCTTGTAGATATTGAGTCATTTCCTTCAGATACGCAATTCATGATTAAAGATGAAAATCAAAATATTGTAAGCTCAGGTAGAACTCCAAACAAAGCAATGCTAGAGGCTTCAGATGGTTTCTTCAGTAAAGCTCATTATACTGTTGAATTTGCAAATAACGGTCAAAAAGTTGAAAAGAAAATCAACCCAGAACTTGATAACTGGTATTGGGGTAATATTCTTTTTGGTGGTCCTATTGGTCTGCTTATTGTTGACCCTATTACAGGATCTATGTATGAGCTGCCTGAAAAGGTTATTACTGATGTTACATCTATACACAAAAATCAATCAACAATGTCTGCTAATCAATCACAAAGCATGCCGATTAACCAAAATATTAACTTAACTGTTAATGTTAATGGTGAAAATGGTGCAAAAACTGAAGCGAAGAAAACAGTTACTAAAACATCTCAAGCTCAGTAATAGATTATAAATTGAAAGCCACCTTAAATTAGGTGGCTTTATTTTATCGTGCTGCTTATTTAACAGGCATTAAAAAAAATAGAAAAATTGCATTTTTCACTTTTTACTTTTATTATAAAGGCTATAATTAAAAAGTGAATTGTAAATATTTAATATAAAAAGGCAAAAAATGGCAAAATATATAGAAGTTAAAGGTGCAAGAGAGCATAACTTAAAAAATATAGATGTAAGAATTCCTAAAAACAGTTTAACAGTTATTACAGGTTTATCAGGTTCTGGTAAATCAAGTTTGGCTTTTGATACTATTTATGCAGAAGGGCACAGACGTTTTGTAGAAAGCTTATCAGCTTATGCAAGGCAGTTTTTAAATATTACATCAAAGCCTGAAGTCGATAGTATTACAGGTCTATCTCCTGCAATTGCTATTGAGCAAAAAACAACTTCTAAAAACCCACGTTCAACAGTAGGGACGATTACAGAAATTTATGATTACTTAAGAATTTTATACACTCAAGTTGGTACGCCATATTGCCCAACACATAAAATTGCTATTTCATCACAAACAGTTTCAGAAATGGTAGATAAAGTTTTAACAATGCCTGAAAAAACTCGTATTCAAATTTTAGCTCCAATAATAAGACAAAGAAAAGGCGAGCATTCAAAATTAGTTAAAGAATTACAAAAGCAAGGTTTTACAAAAATTAAAGTAGATGGAGAGATGTATCAAATTGAAGATTTTCCAGCTCTTGATAAAAAGCTAAAACATGATTTAGAAATTGTAGTAGACCGTTTAGCAGTAAAAGCAGATAACCAATCTCGTTTAGCAGAATCAATTGAAACAGCATTAGGCATAGCTGAAGACTTAGTTATTGTAGAGACAGTACCTAAAGATGGTTCGAAACCAGAACAAATGCTATTTTCAGCAAAGTATGCTTGTCCGCATTGTGGCTTTTCATTACCAGATTTAGAGCCAAGAATGTTTTCATTTAACAGTCCGTTTGGGGCATGTCAAACTTGTGATGGTATAGGTGGTTTACAGCACTTTGATGAGCACTTAATTATCGAAGATTATAACAAACCTTTATTAGATGAAGTAAAAGGCAAAAATGTTACAACAATTCGTCCGTGGTCTGATTTAAATGAGCTGCAATACGATATTTTAATTTCATTAGCTAAAAAGCATAAGGTTAATTTATTAGCTCCAGCGAATACTCATCCAGATAAATTTATGAATGAATTGTTTTATGGAACAATAGAACCTTTAACATTAGTAGAAGGCTATAAAGGTGAACAACTAAAATTCAAGGGAATTATTCCAAGTTTAGAAAAACAGTGGAAGGTAGCAGGTCCTCATAAGAAATATGCATTAAATAGATTTAGAAGTTTAAAAACTTGCTCAGACTGTAACGGCTCAAGGTTAAAAGACTCAGTGCTAGCGGTTAAAATTAATGATCTAAATATTTCTGATGTTACAAAATTTAGTATTACTCAAGCAAAAGAATTCTTTGGTGGCTTATATAGAACTCTATCAGAAAAAAATAAAATCATTGCAAAACCAATTCTAAAAGAAATTAACGAACGTTTAAGTTTCTTAAGTTATGTAGGTTTAGATTATTTATCATTAGATAGAAAGTCTGGAACATTATCAGGCGGTGAATCGCAACGTATTAGACTTGCCTCTCAAGTTGGTTCTGGTTTAAACGGAGTTCTATACGTTTTAGACGAGCCTTCAATTGGGTTACATCAAAAAGATAATGATAGATTATTAGATTCTTTAAAACAGCTTAGAGACCTAGATAATACAGTTATTGTTGTAGAGCATGATGAAGATGCGATTAGATCTGCAGATTATGTATTAGATATTGGTCCGAAAGCTGGTATTCATGGTGGTCAGGTGATTTCAGCAGGTACTCCTAAGCAAATTATGGCAGATAAAAAGTCTGTAACAGGAGCTTATTTAAAAGGCGATCGTAAAATTGCTATTCCAGAAGTAAGAAGACCTGTTAATTTTGATAAGAAAATTTCTGTATTAGGCGCATCTGAAAATAATTTGAAAAATGTTAATGTAGATTTTCCATTAGGAGTTATGACTTGTGTAACTGGAGTTTCAGGTGGTGGTAAATCGAGTTTAGTTATCGATACTTTATATCAAGGTTTAGCTCAAAAGCTAAATGGTGGTCATTATATAGTAGGTAAGCATAAAGACAT
>Ga0209379_10002764_pt1 | contig 10468 bp, 6 predicted proteins | sample tdDd001_FD_187124 | JGI IMG/M metagenome (GOLD analysis project Ga0209379, IMG submission 187124) | Marine sediment microbial communities from the Atlantic coast under amendment with organic carbon and nitrate - tdDd00.1 (SPAdes)... | ecosystem: Environmental > Aquatic > Marine > Coastal >...
AGGTTGTCCTACTAAGAAACCTGGTCCAGAAAGATCTTTTCTTACAACTTTCCATAATACATCGATTAATCTCCAGTAACCTAAGTTAGGATCATATTCCACATGGTAGTCATCTAATCTCTTTTCTACTTCTTCTTTAGTAGCACTGAATACATTAACACCAGTCTTTTCCTCGATGATAGTTTCGAAATCATAAATTTCCCACTCTGCATCCATATCGATATCAAACCCACGTGTAGAGAACTTTGACGAACCCATTACAGCATGAGTTATTTTTCTGTATAAGTCTTTAGTAAACTCCATACCATCTTCGATATCAGCATAAGCCCAGTAGAACTCCATTTGAGTGTAATCCTGTAAATGTTCAGGACTCATACCTTCGTTTCTAAATTGTCTACCGATTTCAAAAGTTTTTTCATAACCAGCTACTAATAATTTCTTTTGCCATAACTCACCCATTGAGATTCTTAAGAATACATCAATGTCTAGTGCATTGTGATGAGTCGCAAAAGGTGTTGCAGCTGCACCACCAGAAGAAGTTTCAAGAATTGGCGTTTCAACTTCTAAGAAATCATGGTCAATCATGTAATTTCTAACTGTCGCCCAAAACTTTTGCTTCTTCAAGAAGATTTCCTTGATTTCTCTGTCCATAATGATATCTAAATATCTTTTACGTAACCTTGTTTCATCATCAGTAAGACCATGGAATTTCTCTGGAAGTGGCTTTAATGCTTTTGTTAAGTGATGGTACTCTGTAGCTTTAACAGAAACTTCTCCTGTTTTAGTTTTAAATACAGTTCCTACGATACCTACAATGTCTCCGATATCACACTTTTGGAATAATTCGAATTCTAGTTCAGATAACTTATCTTGTCTTAAGTAGATTTGGATTTGTCCATCATTATCTTGAATATGCATAAAACCAGCTTTACCTTTACCACGTTTAGTCATGATTCTACCAGCAACCTGTACAGGCACTTGCATTTCTTCTAATTCTTCTTTACTTGTTTCAGCATACTTTTCTTGTAAATCTACTGAATAATGAGTTGGTGCAAACTTATGTCCGAACGGATCTACACCCTTACTTCTTAACCATTCAATCTTATCGACTCTGTTTTGTTCTTGTTCACTCAGTTTTCTAACCACTTGGTTTTCCTGATTACTCATTTACGATCTCCTTTCGTTTATTTGAGCACGTTAAATATAAAAACTCCCGTGCTCAAGACTATAGTCTTGAGGACGAGAGTTACTTCGCGTTACCACCTCAATTTATCCATACATCACTGCATGGACCTCAAAGAGTACTACCATACTCATTCTCGTTAACGGGAGAACCCGGCGTAATATTAAAACCCTCTCTACGCAGCTCCAAGTCTTTATTCGTTGTCAACATCACTACGTCTTCTCACCACCAGACGCTCTCTTAAAGCTATTTAACAATTACTCTTCTCTTCAAAGCCTTTAATAGTATTAATATATCGAAAATTGATTGCCCTGTCAACAGTAAAATACACCAATCATTGATAAATGAAATTACATTGTAAAAGTAAAAAAGCCAGACCAAGATGGTCTGACTTTAAATTCATTAAGCAGCTTCCTCAGTTTTCTCAGCTTTGTGCATTGAGAATCCTGTGTAACCATAAATAACTGAAATGATTGGGTTTAATAAGTTAAGGATACAGTAGATTTGGTAACCGAAGATACCTACACCTAGACCTTCTAAACCTAATGAACCGTACATGTAAGCACCACATGTGTTCCAAGGCACTAATGGAGATGTTAATGTAGCTGAATCTTCAAGTGCTCTTGATAAGTTCTTAGGATGTAAACCTAATTTGTCATAAGACTCTTTGTACATTCTACCAGGAATAACGATAGCTAAGTATTGGTCACCTGCGATAAGGTTCATAAATACTGCAGTTAATACTGTAGATAATACTAAACCACCTCTACCTTTAAGTAAAGATAATACACCGTTTGCTAATGTTCTTAACATACCTGTTTTTTCCATGATACCACCAAATGTTAAAGCACATAGAATTAACGAGATAGTCCACATCATAGAATCCATACCACCACGGTTTAATAAGTCGTTTAACATTTCAACGCCTGTATCAAAACCATTACCATAATGCATAACATTGATCATGTCTAATAAAGAATAACCATCTTGGAATACTAACATTGCGATACCACCTAAAAGTGCACCACCGAATAAACCAGGGATAGCTGGAACTTTCATGATTACAGCGCCAATTACGATAACCGGAATAAGTAATAATAATGGATTGATTGTAAATGTAGCATCCATAGCAGCTAAAATTTCGTTAATTGCCGAATCATCTACATTACCTGAAGCACTAAGACCCATAAGACCAAATACGATTAATGCAATAACGTAAGATGGACCAGTAGTGTAAATCATATGCTTGATATGATCAAATAAGTTTGCACCTGCTACTGCTGGCGCTAAGTTTGTAGTATCTGATAATGGTGACATCTTATCACCAAAATAAGAACCTGAAATGATAGAACCTGCGATTACAGCTGGATTCATACCAAGACCAACACCAACACCCATTAAAGCAACACCGACTGTAGCAGCTGTAGTCCAAGATGAACCTGTAGCTAATGATACAATCGAACAAATGATTAATGTAGCGATTAAGAAAATACCAGGTGATAATACTTTTAGACCATAGTAAATCATTGTAGGAACGATACCAGATGCGATCCAAGTACCAACTACCATACCGATAATCATTAAGATAATAATAGCACCCATTGACATTTTAATAACATCAACAATACCTTCTTCTAATTCTGCCCAAGACATCTTAAGCACATACATTGCGAAAACCGCTGCGAACATTGCAGAAGTAAATAATGGAATATGTACGTCTGCTCCTGCTTCCTTAATAACTATAACGTAAAATAAACTAGCCATTAGGAATAGGATTGGTACTATAGCCATCCACAGTTTTGGTTCTCTCTTTTGATTTTGATTCAAAATAATTCCCCCCTTTAATAAATTCATCCTTAATAAATTCTCTTATATTATATTATATCCATCACAAAAAAATACATAAAAATACACAAGCTTTTAAAATTTGTTAAAAATTTATAAAGTTCAGAATATTTTAGTATATGAAAACAACAGATGTCGAACTGTTATTTTCTTCACGAATTTATGTTTATGCAAAGGTTTTCCTGCAATAATTTGGCTATTTTCCAACATGAAGTTCAATAATATTACACTTTTGAAACACTTTGAATTGGCATATTCTAGCATGAAAATACATTCCTTTGAATAATATTACAATTGATATTCAAAAATACCCATCAAAGGTCTATGATGAGTATTTTTTAAAGTTAAATTTTTCTATATTGATAAAGTCATTAATTAATAAGTTTTCATAAAATCTACTTTGGCATCTGAGTTATAAGCAAAAAAAATACACTGCATGCAGTGTATTAGTCTTGAATGATTTCTACAGTCACTCTTTTTTTAGTCTTAGTTGCAGCAGCTTTCACTACTGTTCTAATTGCCTTAGCAATACGACCTTGCTTACCGATAACTTTACCCATATCATCAGGACTTACTCTTAACTCGACAATAATCGATTGAGCACCTTCAACTTCGTTAACAGTAACTGCTTCCGGTTGATCTACTAACGATTGAGCAATTAATTTAACCAGTTCACCCATTTGGACACCTCCTAGTTAAGTTTACTTTTCGATGATACCTTCAGCCTTTAATAATCTCTTAACTGTATCAGTTGGTTGTGCACCATCAGCCAACCACTTTTGAACTTTTTCAGCGTCAACTTTTAAAGTCTTCTCTTCGTTCATTGGGTTATAGTAACCAACTTGCTCAATAATTCTACCATCTCTTGGCGAACGAGAATCTGCAACTACTAGTCTATAAAAAGGCTTCTTCTTAGTACCCATTCTCTTCATTCTAATCTTTACTGCCATAATTCTTACCTCCTACGGTATATAAAATATTTATATAGTAATTATACTAATACTATTTATTTAAAATGGTAACCCCATGCCACCTTTTTTCATCTTTTTCATGAATGCAGGATTATTAAACTGCTTCATCATTTTCTTTGTTTGAGCGTGTTGCTTAAGTAACTTATTAACAGCATTTACTGTTGTACCGCTACCAGCTGCAATTCTCTTTCTGCGACTTGCATTGATTTTCTGTGGATTTCTTCTTTCATCAGGTGTCATCGATTGAATAATCGCCTCTAATCTGACAAACTCTTTCTCATCTACATCAATATTCTTCATCGCTTTACTGTTAGCACCAGGTATCATTTTTAACAAATCACCAATCGGTCCCATAGATTTCATCTGTTGAAGTTGATCCATGAAGTCCTCTAAATCAAACTCGTTTTTACGCATTTTTGATTCAAGTTTCTTCATTTTTTCTTCATCTAAGTTGGCTTGTGCTTTTTCAATTAAAGAAAGAACATCACCCATACCAAGAATTCTATTTGCCATTCTATCAGGATGGAATTCCTCTAAGTCAGTTAGTTTTTCACCAACACCTGCAAACTTTATAGGTTTACCTGTTACAGCTCTTACTGATAAAGCAGCACCACCACGAGTATCACCATCAAGTTTTGTTAAGATAACACCATCAACATCTAATTTCTCATTGAATGTTTCAGCAACATTAACTGCATCCTGACCAGTCATAGAGTCAATTACTAAAAGGATTTCATGTGGTTTAACAATCTCTTTTACATCTTCTAACTCGTCCATTAAAGTTTCATCAATGTGTAAACGACCGGCTGTATCGACGATCAATACATCATAACCCTTAACTTGTGCTTCTTTTAAAGCTTCCTTAGCAATCTTTCTAGGATCTTCTTGACCCATAGCAAATACCGGAATATCTAATTGTCCACCAACAACTTGTAGCTGTTTAATCGCAGCAGGTCTATAAATATCACATGCTGCAAGTAGTGGTTTTTTACCCTTGTTCTTAATGAAGTTACCAAGCTTACCAGCCATAGTTGTTTTACCAGCACCTTGTAAACCACAAAGCATGATAACAGTTGGCGGTTGTGATGAAAACTCAAGTTTCTCTAATTTTTCACCCATCAACTTAGTTAATTCCTCATTAACTATTTTTACTACCATTTGCCCAGGTGTTAGAGATTTCATTACCTCTTCACCTATAGCTCTTTCAGAAACAGATTTAACAAATTTCTTAACGATCATAAAGTTAACATCTGCTTCAAGAAGTGCCAATTTGATTTCTCTCATGGCATCTTTTATATCTTTTTCACTCAATTTACCTTTTCCCTTAAGGAATTTAAAGGTACCTTGAAGTCTTTCGCCTAAACTTTCAAAAGCCATATTGCCCTCTATTCTATCATCTCTTCGATGTCGTTCATCACGATGTCTACAACTTTCTTAACACCTTGTCTAAGAATTTGTTCATCTTGATCAACTAATTGAGATAAATCCATCATCTTTGAATTGATATCAGCCAATAACCTATTGTTATTATTAAACTTATCCATCAATCCCAATTTAGTTTCGTAATCTTCTAAGATTTTAGTTGCTCTTTTAACAGCATCATGGACGCCCTGGCGGCTTATACTTAAATCCTCAGCTATTTCTCCTAAGGACAAGTCATCCAAACAATATAAGGTTAATACATCCTTTTGCTTTGCTGTAAGTAATTCTCCATAAAAGGCAAATAACTCAGCAACTAACATCTTCTTTGATATCATTTTATCTCCTTGCTGTAAAGGTTATTTACTTTACAGAAGAATTATATAAGAGTCTTGACATAAAGTCAAGACTTTTATCAGAGTTTTTTTCTTTTTTTACTGTCCCAATAAAGCATCAGCAAATGCACGAGGATCAAAGCGTTGAAGATCATCAATACCTTCACCAACACCAATCAATTTTACTGGAATATTCAGTTCATGATTAACCGCTAAAACAGCACCACCTTTGGCAGAACCATCTAATTTAGTTAATACAATACCTGAGATAGGTGTAACTTCTTTGAACAACTTAGCCTGTTGAATTGCATTCTGTCCAGTCGTACCATCTAACACCAATAATACTTCTTTTTCAGCGTTAGGATATTCTCTTTCAACAACTTTAAATACTTTTTCTAATTCTTTCATTAAATTCTTCTTATTATGAAGTCTACCTGCTGTATCAACTATTAAGATTTCAGCATTTCTAGATCTAGCTGCATGAACCGCATCATACACTACTGCAGCAGGATCAGAGCCTTCTGATTGAGCAATAACTTCCACTTGAGATCTATCACCCCAAACTTTAAGTTGATCAATTGCTGCCGCTCTAAATGTATCTGCAGCTGCAAGTAATACATCTTTACCATCATTTTTCAGTAAGTTAGTAATTTTACCAATAGAAGTCGTTTTACCAGCACCATTAACACCAATAACAAATACGATTGAAGGATTGTTGTTCACACGTAGGTCTGGTTCTTCATGCGTCATCATTTCTACAAGTACATCTTTTAATACTGGCTTTACTTCTTTTGAATCAGTAATTTTTCTTGCTGTTAACTCATCTCTTAACTTATCAATAATATCCATAGTTGTAGACATACCAACATCAGCCATGATAAGAATTTCTTCAATCTCTTCTAATAATTCCTCATCAATCTTACCGTAATTATTAATTAAGTTATCAATCTTATCTGTAAAATTCTTTTGAGTTTTTAATAAACCTTCTTGAAGTTTTGCAAAGAAAGATTTTTTCTTTGGCTTCTCAATTACTTCTTCAACGAAATCTTCAACTTCTTCTACTTCTTCAACGAAATCTTCAACTTCTTCTGCTTCTTCTACTGCTTCAACTTCTTCTACTGCTTCAATAACTTCATTGTTTTCTTCAGTTGATTCTTCAATATTTTCTTCTAATATAACATCACTTTGTTCAGCCTCAGCTTCAAGTTCAGCCTCTATTTCCTCATCAGAAAGCGTTTCATCCAATACTTCTTCTAGGACTTCTTCTTCTTTTTTTTCTTTCTTTCCAAATAGTTTTTTAAACATTATGTCTCTCCTACTCTAAAATTGCATCTTCTAACTTAACAGAAAGCATTTTGGATACACCAAACTCCTGCATTGTAACACCGAATAAATTATCTGCTATTTCCATTGTACCTTTTCTATGTGTGATGATTACGAATTGTGAGTTTCTTGTAAATTCCTTTAAGAACTCAGCAAATCTATACACATTAACATCATCTAAAGCAGCCTCAATCTCATCAAGAATACAGAATGGTGCTGGTTTTGTCTTTAATATGGCAAATAGTAAAGCTATTGCTGTTAAAGCTTTCTCTCCACCTGATAATAAAGAAATATTTTGTAATTTTTTACCTGGTGGTTGAACATTTATACCTATATCAGATTCAAGAACATTTTCTGGGTCTAATAAGGTTAATTCAGCACTACCACCAACAAATAAACTTTCAAAGATCTCAGCAAAGTGAATCTTAACGACATCAAAACATGCAATAAACTTTTCCTTCATTTCTTTTTCAAGTTCCCTAATCAATCGTTTCAATGAGTTTCTTGCTTCTACTAAATCATCATGTTGTTCTTTTAAGAAAGTATATCTTTCAGAAACTTCTTCATACTCCTCAATAGAATGAATACTCACATCCCCAATTTCTTTTAGTTCTTTTCTGATGACTTTAATTTCTTTGTTAGCACCAGACATATCAATGTCTTTTTTGCATAAAATAGCATCTTCTGGAGACATTTCATAACGCTCAAATAAACGTTCTGCTATATCTTCACGATGCACATCATACTTAGCCTTCTTAATTTCATACTTATGAAGTGTTTCTCTAATTTCTTCAATAGAATCGAATATAGCCTTGTTATCTGTGTTAATTTTATAAATCTCATTTTCATAAGATTCAATAGATTTTTGAATAGTTTCAATTTGTAGATGCTTTGTTGAAGAATCTTCTATCACTTTATCTTTTTGCATCTCTAAACTATGTAGTTGGTCTTTCAATTGATTTAATAAAACAACACCTTCGTTCAGTAGCTTCTGACTTTCATCTGATTGTTTTAAAATGTAATCTTGTTCTTCATTAAATCTTTCAATAGATAACTCAACATTCTTAAGCGTTTCTAATAAAGAAGCATTATTAACCCTTATTTCAGTAAGCGACTCTCGAAGTGTTTGCATCTCTGATTTCATAGCTTCTAATTGATCAGTACCTTGACTGATTTTTGATTCTAAGCTTTTACTCTCAGCTTCAAGTACTTTGATTCTATCCTCTTTAACGGTAATAGAATCATGAACACCCTGAATATCATTTTCTATGATGATGCGCTCGCTCTTACGTTTCCCAGATAAGGTTATAAGACGCTCAATTTCATCTTTAACAACTTGTATGTCATTTTCTTTTCTAGCAATCTGAACACGAATTTCTTCACTTATCTTAGTGTTTTGATCCAACTCATATCTTAATTCTTTTTGATCATCTCTTAACTTTTGAATAGTCTCATTCAGATGTTTAATTGCCTCATCTGTGATTTTGATCTGCTCTTCTAGTTCTTCGATTTTTCTTTTTCTACTTAAGATACCAGCACTTCTAGACTTATAAGAACCACCTGTGATTGTACCTCCAGGTATAAATACGTCACCTTCTAATGTAACAACCTTATATTTTAAGTCTTTAATTTTTAGTGCTTCAGTGGCAGTATCTACTGAATCTACAATGACAGTTCTACCTACTAAATAATCAAATAGAGTATCATACTTAGAATCATAATCAAATAATTCATTGGCTTTACCAATATAACCTTTGATGTTCTCTAATGCATCTAGATTCTTTTTCTGGTCACCTTTTTCTTTTATCGTTGATAATGGAATAAAAGTTACACGACCAGATCTTGTACGCTTAAGTTCAGCTATAATGCTTTTAGCATCTCCAGGTGTTTCAACTACCAGGTTCTGTATAGACTTACCTAAGGCAACTTCTAAAGCGACTTCATACTTCTTAGGTATGTTCATTAAAGAAGCGACAACACCATTAAGACCAGACTTCAGTTCATTCTTTTTATCAATCATCTGAAGGGCTTTTTTAACTGATTGATCATAACCAGCATGATCCTTTTCCATTTGCTTTAGCAGCGAACTTTCTGTTGTTGCCTCTGTTAACTTCTTCTTATGGTCATTTATTCTTACTGTGTTGTCTTGAAGCTCAGTTTCAAAAAGGCTTAACTTGCCTCGTAATTCCTGGATTGTTTTTGATAACTCTTCTTCAGTTTCATTCAGCTTTATAAGTTGATGATCATGATCTTTTTCTTTTGACTTGGCTTCATCAACCAATGCATCAGTTTCTTTGATTTCCTTATCTAGTACATCACGTCTTGCTGTATGATTTTCTAGAATTGTATGATAAGAAGAGATTTCACTCTTGTTTTTCTCAGCTTCATTCATCTTGTCGATGATATCTCTTCTGAACTTTTCACTTTCATTCTCTGCATCGAACAACGCACCAGAAACTTGCTCAAACTTTTGTTGTTTGCTTATCACTTCATTTTGAATTTCTTTTAATGTTTCTGTAATGTCTTCTTTTTTTGTAACAGCTTCAGTTTTCTTAGTTTTTACTTGCTCTAACTGCATTTCATTATTTTTTAGAACAGCCTTAAGACGTTGGTCTTCATGAACATTAGAATCCATTTTTGCCTTGATTACATTCATCTCACCATCGATACCTGCAATCACGTTCTTAGACTCATAAAATGAGTTCTGCATATTTGATAAATCAACACCTGCAGCCTCTATCTTGTTATTCAAAGACCTTTTGGATTGGATAAGACCTTGCTGAGATGCATTCTTTTCTTCTAACGTTTTTGAAGCATCGGCAATATTACTGACTTCTTTTGCAATCTTTTTATCAACACTTTCAATCTCATTGATAAACAAGTTTAACTCCAACTCAGAAAGCCTGTCTGTTAGAACGATATGACGTTTAGCCTTTTCACTTTCAATACGAAGCGGTTCAACACGACTTGCAAGCTCACTAAATATATCTTCAATACGAATTAAGTTTTGCTCTGTATTATCTAACTTACGTTCTGTTTCTCTTTTTCTAGTTTTAAACTTTACAATACCAGCAGCTTCTTCAAAAAGCTGTCTTCTTTCATCAGGATTATTTGATAATACTCTTTCAATTCGTCCCTGACCAATAATTGAGTAACCATCTGTACCTATACCAGTATCCATGAAAAGATCTCTTACATCTTTTAGTCTACAATTACTTTCGTTGATTAAGTATTCACTTTCACCAGATCTATATACTCTTCTACATACCTTAACTTCATTGAAATCTAATGAAAAGAATCTCTCAGAGTTATCAAAAACTAGGGTTACTTCAGCCATACCAAGCTTTTTACGATGCTTTGTACCGTTGAATATAATATCCTCCATTTTATTC
>Ga0209379_10002766_pt1 | contig 10461 bp, 7 predicted proteins | sample tdDd001_FD_187124 | JGI IMG/M metagenome (GOLD analysis project Ga0209379, IMG submission 187124) | Marine sediment microbial communities from the Atlantic coast under amendment with organic carbon and nitrate - tdDd00.1 (SPAdes)... | ecosystem: Environmental > Aquatic > Marine > Coastal >...
ACCCTCTAACTGTAACTTATCGAATTACAGGAGAAACAGAGGATAGAACTGCGACGGTTAACTTTGCGGATAAATTATTTCCAATTGAAGGAATAATTGAAGATATTAACAATGAAACAATAAACCAGATAAGGATCATTAGTGCCTCGAATAAATATGGAGGAAATATTAATGTTGTTGCTGGACAAGATATACATACTAGAACTATATTTAAGAAGCCAGTTATTAATGGAACTATAACTGTAAACTAGAAAAATATTTAAAAGAAATAAATGTTAAGAACCTTACTACATAAAACACTGCTAACTGCAATAGCTATCCTTCTAGGAGGATTAGCTGTTGTGGCGCAGACTAATGTAGTAAAGGGAACAGCTTTAAGCTTTAAGGCTGAAGATAATCCTGAGCTTGATTACCGTTGGGAAATTTATAGTGTGGATGCAGGTACAACGGTTAATTTGACTTCGAATACTCATATCTCAGAGGAATATACATTTAATGTCGCTGGTAATTATCAGGTTAAGGTTTATCCAGTGGATAAAGCCAGTCGTTGTTTAGGTGAACCTCTTGTCATGTCAATTACCGTTGCTGGTGATCCACCAACAATTACATTCGATGACTTATCGACGCCATATGTTTGTTCTGCCAATAATGGGGTGAATCCGAGAGCTGAGATTGCTTGTACAGTGAATTACACAGGGCCACTACCATGGACATTCAAATATTCAGTGGATAGAGAACCTGCTGTTTTACCAGAAGGAGCTGATGAAATTTGGACCTCTACTTTTGATTTCGTTGTGACGATTCGAAACACTTCCGGAAGAAAATCTCGTTCTGAGATCATGATTGTGGAAGCTAAGAGTATTTCAGGTCTTGAAATTGCTGAGAATATAGACGATCACAGAGTTGAGATTGATGTACTTGGCTTGCCAGATACAAAGTTCTTAGATTTTGAGCCTGTTGTAATGGCTGGAACCTTGCAATCTTATAAGGCAAATATCCTAAGACATGATCCAAATATCACACCGTCATCTCCTGCTAGTAGTAAGCGATATGAAATCTTTGTTCCAGATGGCGCAAGCGTATTAAATGAAAATACGATTATATTAGCAGATGAACTTCATTCTGAATTGACTTTTGATATTCAGTGGGGTGATGACTTGGGTGCTAAACAAGTTAAGTTAATTGAGAAGAATGGTTTCAATTGTTATGGTGATACCATTTATGCCGACATTAATGTGATAGAAACATTTCTGGTTGATTTAGGTGGTGATAAGGATGTTTGTAAGGGCGATGAAATAACGCTTACACCAAGTATTAATATGGATGGTACTTTCACTTATGCCTGGTCGACTGGTGAAACAACAGAATCGATACAAGTGAGTGAAGAAGGTAACTATACATTAACGGTTACTGAAACCAATCTTAATAAAACATCATCTGTAAGTGTACAGGTTAATCTTCTTGATTTACCAGTTGTTGATTTAGGTGACGATTATGAGCTTGCGGAAGCTGAGATTAAGACTCTTGATGCAGGATTGCATACAGCTTATTTGTGGTCAAATGGTGAAACAACTCAAACCATTGATGTTGATCGAAGTGCTTTGTATTTTGTGACTGTAACCGGAGCTAATGGCTGTCAGGCAAGTGATGAAATTAATATTACAAGTGTGAGTGACGTTTTTGCCATAGACTTAGGTGGCGACATTCAAGCTTGTGTGAATGATGAAGTGATTCTTAATCCAAATCCAACAATCACTCAGAATTATTCTTATTTGTGGAGTAATGGACAGGTAACACAAACTATTAGTATAACTGAATCAGGTACCTATTCTGTTGTTGTTACTGATGATGCGAATAATGTGAAACGCGATGAGATTGATGTTTTATTCAATGCTCTGCCAATTGTTGACTTGGGACCTGATCGTTACATTTATGAAGATGAAACGATAACTCTTGATGCGGGTGATGCCGGAACAGGTAGTACTTACTTGTGGAGCACAGACGAAACCACTCAAGCTATTAATGTTACCACAGCAGGTGATTATAGTGTGACGATTACGAATGCGAATGGTTGTTCTAACACAGATGAGTTGAAGTTAATCAGTAATGGAGGAAAGAAATTCACTGTTGATTTAGGCGATGAAATTGAAATTTGTGAAGGCGATAGAGCTTATTTGGAGCCAACAATAGATAGAGATATCGATGCGACTTATAGATGGATACCAAGTCAGGAAACCGATAAAGGTATTTATGTCGATAAAAAAGGAAAATACTGTGTTGAAGTTTCTGATGGCTTTGGCAATAAAGAAACAGCCTGTGTGGATGTTTTAATTAATTCGTCACCAATTGTTGATTTAGGTGATGATATTAGCCTCGAAGCTGGTCAAACTGCCATATTAGATGCAGGTAATGAAGATAGTTTCTTCCAATGGTCTAATGGTGCAATTTCGCAAGTTATTGAAGTTAGTACAGCAGGTGATTATTCAGTGGCTGTAACCAATCCTAAGAACTGTATAGGGCGAGATGAAGTAAATGTATCCTTCCCACAGGGTGAAGATTTTGTTGGGTTCCCATCTGGTTTTACACCTAATGGTGATGGAAACAATGACGTCCTTTATGTTCGCGGAAATAATATTAAGACGGTTGCCTTTATTATTTACAATAGAGGTGGACAGCAAATATTCCAATCGAATCGACTTGAAGTTGGTTGGGATGGAACCTACAAAGGACAGCTGCAACGAATGGATGCTTATGTCTATTACTTGAATGTTACTTTTGATAACGGAACCTCTGTACAAAAACGAGGAGAAGTGACTTTAGTTAACTAAACTGTGACGAATGGTTCAATTATGATGTCGATTGAATCTAGTTTTTGATAGAACATAAATCCCCAGTAATGAATAATTAAAGAAAGTGTAAGCTTCAGTAAAAAAATATTAGTAATTTAACGCACTATGTTTTGGGGGTAATAAACTTTATTACCCTTTTATTTTGATAAATTTGATACAGCTAGCTTTCATTGTTATATTCAGTTGAATTGAACAACAAAAGCCATTCTATATATTCGAGTATGAATAAATATAAGATACTATTTATTGTATTTATTATTTTCTTAGGATTGAAGCAAGTCTCTGCACAGCAGGTATATTCTTCTCAGTTCTACTCGATGCCTGTATTCCTGAATCCTGCATTAACTGGTAACTCTGATTATAATATTAGAACCGGAGTGAATTATAGGAATCAGTGGAACACTGTCACAACACCTTTTGTTTCTCAAGCAGCTTATATCGATGGAAAATTATCATTCCCGTACCTTGGCGCATCATGGTTAGGTATTGGTGGGGTTATTTTTAATGATAAAGCTGGTGAAGGAGGACTGAAAACGAACCAACTGATGTTGACGACATCAATAAATAAGAGTCTGAATAAGGGAAATACCTTATTTTTTCATGGTGGTTTGGGGATTGAATTGGTTAATAAATCAGTTGATTATAATAAGCTGGTATTCGATGAACAGTGGGATGGTACCATTTTTAATAAAGAATGGGAGAAGGGAGAACCTTTGGGGAGACAAACGCTTTTTTATGTCGATTTCTCACTAGGGGGATCTTTCACATATTTTAGAGGGAAAACAAAATATTTTCTGGGAATGGCTGTTTCTCATCTTAACCAGCCTAACGAGTCTTTTTATGAAATCACAAATAACCTGAAAAGGAGTTATAATTTTCATGGTGGTATTGAAACAAAGTTAAGCTCAAGATTATACATTAAGCCTGAATTCATGTATAAAAGTGAATACTTAAGTACCGAATTTGTGTTTGGAGCAAACTGTACAATGGCTACAGGGGATAAAGGAATTGTATTGCATTACGGTTTATGGTATCGAAATAAGGAAGATATTATCCCAACTGTAGGTTTCCAGAAGAATCGATTTAAGTTCCTGCTATCTTACGATATTGATGTGTCTGCTTTGCAATTAACATCTGCCAGTAAGGGAGGCTTAGAGATCTCTTTGACCTATAACTATAATTATTCCAGCCCAAGAAATGTAAAGCGATTAGAACGTAAAAGAAAGGCTAAGAAGATAGGTGATAAGGCGATATCTTGTCCTAAGTTTACAAACGAAGACTAATTGCTAACCCATAAAAAATCCCCTTGTCCATAGGAAAAGGGGATATAGATAAGATCTTACATTCGATCCTTTTTAATATATTCTTTCTTCTTTTTTTCGATTACTTTACCACCAAGAACAATAACGATTTCACCTTTCACTGTTTTTGCCGTAAAATGTGCAATCAGTTCAGATAAAGTTCCACGGGCATTTTCTTCATGCAGTTTTGTGATCTCACGAGAAACAGACGCTTTACGATCTTCACCCATAAACTCCGCAAATTGAGTTAACGTTTTTACTAAGCGATGTGGTGACTCGTAAAATATCATTGTTCTTTGTTCTTCAGCCAACTCTTTCAGTTTGTTCTGACGACCTTTTTTTTGAGGTAAAAAACCCTCGAAACAAAATCGCTCGTTGGGAAGTCCCGAATTAACAAGAGCCGGAACGAAGGCGGTTGCCCCCGGAAGACATTCTACCTCGATATCATTATCTAAACAATGTTTTACCAGAAAGAAGCCTGGATCTGAGATAGCTGGTGTTCCCGCATCAGAAATCAAAGCAATGGTTTGGCCTGCCTTAATTCGATCAACAATTTGCTGAGAAGCTTTATGCTCGTTAAACTTATGATGTGAGATTAATGGCTTACTAATTTCATATCGCTTCAGCAGAAATCCTGAAGTACGAGTGTCTTCAGCAAGAATAACATCAACTGATTTTAAAATATTAATGGCTCGAATGGTAATATCTTCGAGGTTTCCAATTGGAGTTGGGACTAAAAAAAGTTTCGACATGAAAAACGTATTGCAATTACTAAATAGGACTCAAAGATAAGGAGAATGTGATGATTACTTGTGAAAAATGAAATTTTCCAGTTCAAACTGATGAATTAAGCTATTCAAATTTTCTTTTGATTAAATCGAAGAATTGAATAACGGTATCTTCTTCATTATCCCATTTCATGCTGCGATTAAAATGATCGATGATATCATTACAGTCATTTTGTGTATTGATATAATTTATGGCTGACCTATAATCCTCTGACTTGTTGTTAAAAAGTTCGCGAATAAATAAGAACTGATCATTTATTCCGATGGCCGATTGAATATCGACCAGCTTCGATTTTTGAATTTTCTCTTGTAAATTATTGCCTCTGGAAACTTGAAGCTTATCATTAAGAGTCGAAACTGCTGTTTCATTATTATTATTAACTGGATCTGAGATTTGAAGCTTCTCTTCAACATGATTTGATTCAGAAACTAGTTCAACATCATCAATTTCTGTTGATTCTATAAGGTTAACAGAAATCACAGCTTCCTCTATTATAGAATTTGCCTCCTTATCAGCCTTAGATTCAGATTCAATTGGTCTTGAAGTACAATCTGTTTCTTCCTTCTCCAAATTTAATTTAAGAACTTCAATATCTTTATTCAAACTATCAAGTCGTGATTCTAATAAAGGGAAGCCAGCTTTTAAGTCATTTTCTTCATTCTGAAAATGATGAACCAACTTCTGAATTTCCTCGACATTATTTCTTATGAGTTGTATGATTAGTTTATTGTTCATTGCTATTTTTTATTATTTCAAGATGAAATTTCGACCTAATAATAACATTCGACTTGAAAGATTAGAAATGAAAATTAACCTATTATCTGATTTATTTGATTAATACGGATTCTTTCAAAATAAGATATCCAAGCTGGGATATTTAGTGTGTAAGAACCTGTAATAGCTTGTAATAGCTTGTAAATAGGTGAATCTTATTCAAATTATCGATAGTTGTCTTAAATACTGCCTTTTATAAATTCACTTGATTTACAGTCCAGTACAACTTGGAGATAATATCCCGCAAATTACTAAATAAATTTAGAGCTTTTCTTATTTTTGTGTGACGAAGTAAAATGAATAAAGAAAATAAATATGTTTCTTGAAAACGATATTAGTAGTGCAGGTAGTAGAGGATGGATTGAAGTTGTTGCAGGTTCAATGTTTTCTGGAAAAACTGAAGAGTTAATCCGACGTTTGAATCGAGCTAAAATTGCAAAGCAGAAGGTTGAGATTTTTAAACCAAAAGTTGATACACGTTATTCTGATGATGAAGTGGTATCACATAACGCCAATGCTATTCGCTCAACACCTGTTGAAACTGCTGCAAATATTTTACTATTGTCAAGTGATGTTGATGTAATTGGCATTGACGAAGCTCAATTTTTCGACGATGGTTTGGCTGATGTTTGTAATGAGCTCGCAAATCAAGGTATCCGTGTCATCGTAGCGGGTTTGGATATGGATTTCCAGGGTAATCCCTTTGGTCCAATTCCAGGGCTGATGGCTACTGCTGAATATGTAACTAAAGTGCATGCGGTTTGTATGCAATGTGGTAATTTAGCTCAATATTCTCATCGTCTTTCTGATACAGACAAGCTTGTTCTTCTGGGTGAAAAAGATGCCTATGAACCTTTGTGCAGAGTTTGTTATCGCAAGGCTCATACCAATTAATTACTTATCTTAGAATACCATAAACTTTTACTTAGGGTCTGATTTTGAATTCATCTAAAACATATCGATTAAATCATATCGCTCAAATTGTAGGCGGTAATTTGGTTGGTCATGATGAATATGAGATAGATCGTTTATCTATCGATAGTCGGACTCTTGTATTGGCATCAAAAACCTTGTTTTTTGCTTTAGTTGGGGAAAGACATAATGGTCATGACTACATTCAAGATCTGTATGAGAAAGGAATTCGTGCTTTTGTAATCAATGAATTTTTTGAATACAAATCTTTCAAAGACTGTACCTTTATTGTAGTGGCTGATACGCTTATAGCTCTGCAAAAACTCAGTACACATCATCGTAAAAACTTTACTTATCCGGTTATTACAATTACAGGGAGTAATGGAAAAACGATAGTAAAAGAATGGTTGTATCAGGTTTTGAATCCACACTATCGTATTGTTAGAAGCCCCAAGTCCTACAATTCACAAGTTGGTGTACCCATTTCGGTTTGGCAAATGAGTCATGAGGATGAATTGGCGATTTTTGAAGCGGGTATTTCCAAGCCTTGTGAGATGGATAAGCTGGAAACAATTATCCAGGCAACGGGAGGAATATTTACCCACTTAGGAGCAGCACATCTAGAGAATTTTAAAGATGCAAAGGCTTTACTTGAAGAAAAACTGAAGCTATTCGAATCTTGTGAGTGGATCGTTTATTGTTGTGATGATACGCGGGTAAGCGAGGCAATAGAAGACAGATATACGCAAGAGAAAGAATTGCTGAATTGGTCTCGTAAGACTGATGCAAAATTGCAGATTCTTTCGGAACGGATTGATCAGGGAAAGACAGTACTGAAGGCTAACTATAAGAATGAAGAGAAAATTATTTCACTTCCGTTTACCGATAAAGCATCTGTAGAAAATGCAATTAATTGTTGGTTAACTTTCCTTCATTTAGGTTTGTCTGATGATTATATCTATAAGGGATTTTCCGACTTGCAGGCGGTTGCCATGCGTCTGGAAATTAAAGAGGGACAAAACAACTGTCTTCTGATTAATGACTTTTATAATTCTGATCTGGGATCTTTATCCATCGCCCTCGATTTGATGAATCAGCATGGTAAAGAAAGAAAGAAAACAGTAATACTCTCTGATATCTTTCAGTCTGGTTTTCAAGCCAAAGATTTATATGCACAAGTATCAGAGTTGCTTACTTTAAATAAGATTGACAAATTTGTTGGTATTGGAGATAATATTGCTTCTCAGGCAATGAATTTTCAGTGCGAATCGGTTTTTTATCCTAGAACAGAAACATTTTTAAGAGCTTTAGATACAAACGTATTCAAAAATGAAATCGTATTGATTAGAGGTGCACGTGATTTTCGTTTTGAAAGAATTTCCAGTGCTCTTCAATATAAAGCACACCGAACGATTTTAGAGGTCAATTTGACTGCCATGGTGCATAATTTGAACTATTTCAGATCACTTCTGCAGCCAAAAACCAAATTAATGGTGATGGTTAAAGCTTTTTCCTACGGCAGTGGTTCTACAGAAATAGCAAATCTTCTTCAACATCACCAGGTAGATTATTTAGCTGTTGCTATAGCCGATGAAGGTGTAGATTTGCGAACCAATGGGATAAGTACTCCCATAGTTGTTATGAACCCGGAGCTGCATAGTTTCGAGACTATGATTGACTACAATTTGGAACCAGAGATTTATAGTTTAAGTGTATTAAAGAGTTTTGAATCTATTCTTAAAAGATCTGGTCTGAAGAATTATCCAATTCATTTGAAATTGGACACTGGCATGTATCGCATGGGCTTTGTTGATCATGAACTTGGAGAATTAATCGGCTATTTGAAAGATAATCCACATTTTCATATTCGATCGGTATTTTCACATTTATCTGGTTCTGATGAAGAAATACATGATGATTATACCGAATCCCAGATTCAGAAATTTCAGGATTGGTCTGAGAAAATTCGTGATGCTTTTTCATATCCAATTGATAGACATATTTTGAATACTTCAGGCATAGAGCGATTCTCGAATGCTCAGTTCGAAATGGTTCGTTTGGGTATAGGACTATATGGTGTAAGTGCAACCAAGCAAGATTTACTGATGAATGTTAGTAGTCTAAAGACAACGATATCACAGATAAAGTGGGTTGAAAAAGGTCAAACCGTTGGTTATAGTCGTAAAGGAAAGCTGAACAAGAAAAGTCGGATAGGTATTATACCAATTGGTTATGCCGATGGTTTCAATCGAAAATTAAGCAATGGTGTGGGACAGGTCTTGGTTAATGGAAAATTAGTATCCGTAGTTGGTAATGTATGTATGGATATGTGCATGATTGATTTAACAGATGTTGAAGCAAAGGAGGGAGATGCCGTTATCATTTTTGGAGACGATTACTCATTAAGCAAAATAGCTGAACAGCTTGATACCATTCCGTATGAGGTTCTAACAACTGTATCGAGACGAGTTAAACGTATTTATTTTCAAGAATAAATCACTTTTCGAATCTGACTAAAAGTATAAGTATAAAAAAAACCGATGATCTGATCATCGGTTTTTTTTAATATCTGTAGAGATACGGTTATTCAGGATGAATAGCTTCTACAGGACAAGCATCAACGCAAGTACCACAGTCAGTACATAAATCTGCATCGATAACATAACGCTCATCTCCCATAGAGATCGCTTCAACTGGACATTCCCCTTCGCATGAACCGCAAGAAATACAATCGTCGTTAATTACGTAAGCCATTGTGTTTTATTTTTTAGTGTTAATATTAATGCAAATGTAATATCATATTTTAAACTCAAAAAGAAAAATGAGTAGAATTATATTATTTTAAAAGAGATTAAATAGTAATCTAAAGTCTTGTTTTAACTAGGCTTGCTTTAATGCTCAGTAAATAAAGACTTTTAAGTCTTATTCAGATTGATTCTTTACAATAATATTTAACTTAGTTATTTAAAAAATTGATGGCTAAAAATGCCATTGTTCCCATAGAGGTTTCTAAACTTGTGTCTTCAGCTTGGAAATTAGATGTATGTAAACCACCTGATTTCTCCTTTTTTACACCGAAACGATAAAAACAAGATGGGTACTTTTGAGAATAAAAACCGAAATCTTCTGTTGTCATCCTGATATCCATATCTTCGACCTTGTCATGATCTAAATATGCAATAGCTGCATTTTTTGAGGATCGTGTATAGGAGATATCATTCACCAAAAATGGATAGCCATGTTTGATATCAACCTCGCATTCTGCTCCCATGCCTTTTGCTGTATTTTGAGCAATGTTTGTAATAAGTTGTTTGGCTTTAGCCCGCCACCCTTCATTCATTGTTCTAAAAGTTCCTTCAAGTTTAACTTCAGATGGAATAATATTGGTCGCACCATCTGCAATCATTTTTCCAATTGTAAGAACTGTAGGAATTCGAATATCGGCATGTCTGCTTACAATTTGTTGTAGAGCCACAACAATATGAGAAGCAATTAAAACCGTATCATCACATTTGTGAGGCATTGCCCCATGTCCACCTTTACCTTTTACAGTTAGATAGATTTCATCGCCCGAGGCCATATACATCCCTTCACGGAAACCTACATGGCCCGATTTCATATCAGGAAGAACATGTTGTGCCATAATCAAATTTGGTTCAGGATTAAGAGCTCCTTCTTCCATCATCATTCTGGCGCCTCCAGGAAGTAATTCCTCTCCAGGCTGGAAAATAAGCAAAACAGTACCTTCCCATTCATCTTTTAATTCGTTAAGGATTTTGGCAGTGCCTAATAAACTAGCCATATGCATATCGTGACCACAAGCATGCATAATCCCT
>Ga0209379_10002773_pt1 | contig 10436 bp, 9 predicted proteins | sample tdDd001_FD_187124 | JGI IMG/M metagenome (GOLD analysis project Ga0209379, IMG submission 187124) | Marine sediment microbial communities from the Atlantic coast under amendment with organic carbon and nitrate - tdDd00.1 (SPAdes)... | ecosystem: Environmental > Aquatic > Marine > Coastal >...
TTCTAATTGAAGCCGGAGAAATTCTGGAGTTGCTGTCTGAGCAACTTGTAGAGTTAGAAAATAACCCTGAAGATAAAGATCTACTGAACGCTATTTTCCGTGGGTTCCACACAGTAAAGGGTGGAGCAGGATTCCTGTCGCTAGCCGAACTGGTTGATACCTGTCACGGCGCAGAAAACGTATTTGATGTGTTGCGAAATGGCCAACGTTCCGTAACTCCGAGTTTGATGGATACCATGCTAAAAGCATTGGATACTGTTAATACTCAATTCCAAGCAGTTCAAGATCGTGATGCTCTAGAAGCCGCGGATCCTGCGTTACTTGAAGAGCTACATCGTCTATGTCGACCTGAGTCTGAGGATGAGGTCGCCGTTGCTCCTGTTGCTGAACCAGAACCTGTTATTGAACCTGAGCCAGTCGTTATTTCAGAACCAGTGTCAGCCCCAGTTGAAAGCGTTAGTGCAAGCTCTGTTGATGAGATTACGCAAGACGAGTTCGAAAAGCTTTTGGACGAGTTGCATGGTAAAGGTAGTGCTCCAGGCGCACACGTTGCACAGCCTGCAGCAGCACCAGTTGCTAGCGCACCAGTGGATAGTGGTGATATCACAGACGATGAGTTCGAGCGTCTACTGGATGAGCTACATGGTGCTGGTAAAAGCCCATCTGCATCAAGCTTTGCAACCGAACCTGAAACACCTAAAGCTCCAGAACCAGCTACTCCAGCGCCAACAGCTCCGTCTGCAGACAGTGATTTGATGACTGATGAAGAGTTTGAAAAGCTGTTGGATGAGCTACATGGTTCAGGCAAAGGCCCTTCTATCGAAGAGCTTGATTTTGCGACTAAGCCAGCTTCTGCAAATTCAACTAATGCTCCTGCAGCTCCTACTCAACCAGTTGTTGCTCCTGCACCAGCTCCGGCACCTGCTCCTAAACCAGAAGCAAAACCTGTTGCGGTAAAAGAAGAGCCAAAAGCAGCGGCTCCTGCAGTTAAGAAGCCTCAAGCTGAAGCGACCGTTCGTGTAGACACATCAACCCTTGATACCATCATGAACATGGTTGGTGAACTTGTACTCGTTCGTAACCGACTATTAAGTCTTGGTTTAAACAGTAACGACGAAGAAATGTCGAAAGCTGTTGCGAACTTAGATGTCGTTACTGCAGACCTTCAAGGTGCGGTGATGAAGACACGTATGCAGCCGATCAAGAAAGTATTTGGCCGTTTCCCTCGTGTTGTACGTGATTTGGCACGTAACTTACAAAAAGACATCGTGCTGGAAATGCGCGGTGAAGAAACCGATCTAGACAAAAACCTTGTAGAGGCGCTTGCGGATCCACTAATCCACTTAGTACGAAACTCAGTTGACCATGGTATCGAAATGCCTGATGACCGAGCGAAGGCGGGTAAGTCTCGCACTGGTAAAGTGATCTTGTCAGCATCTCAAGAAGGTGATCATATCGAACTGGCTATCGTCGATGATGGCGGCGGTATGGATCCGAATAAGCTTCGTGGTATCGCGGTGAAACGCGGCATGATGGACGAAGATGCTGCAGCACGCCTGTCGGACAAAGAGTGTTTCAACCTCATCTTTGCTCCAGGCTTCTCTAGTAAAGAGAAGATCTCAGACATCTCAGGTCGTGGTGTTGGCATGGACGTGGTTAAGACTGCGATCAATACCTTGAATGGTTCAATCGATATCGATTCTGAGCTAGGTAAGGGTACGAAGATCACCATCAAAGTACCTCTAACGCTAGCAATTCTTCCAACCCTAATGGTTGGCGTCGGTGGGCATCCATTTGCCCTACCGTTAGCATCGGTTAATGAAATTTTCCACCTTGACCTAAGTCGTACTAACGTTGTTGATGGTCAGTTGACGATTATCGTACGTGATAAATCGCTTCCTCTGTTCTACTTACAGAACTGGTTGGCGCAACGTGGCACAAAAGTCGCAGAGCGTTCTGGCCATGGACATGTTGTTATCGTTCAGCTAGGCAGTCAACGAGTTGGCTTCGTAGTGGATACTTTAATAGGTCAAGAAGAAGTGGTTATCAAGCCACTAGACAACTTACTACAAGGCACGCCAGGCATGGCGGGTGCGACGATTACCAGCGATGGTCACATTGCATTGATTCTAGACGTGCCAGACCTACTCAAACAATACGCAGCTGCGTCTCGTATTTAAGTTGAGTAGAAAGATATAAAGGATAAAAATGGCGATTAAAGTATTAGTTGTTGATGATTCTAGTTTCTTTCGACGTCGCGTAAGCGAGATCATCAATTCAGAATCGCGCCTTGAAGTTATTGACGTTGCAGTAAACGGCCGAGAGGCTGTTGAAAAAGCGAAAACGCTAAAGCCCGACGTCATTACAATGGATATCGAAATGCCGGTGATGGATGGCATCACCGCAGTTCGCGAAATCATGGCGGCAGCACCAACGCCAATATTGATGTTTTCATCTTTGACGCATGATGGTGCAAAAGCGACCCTTGATGCGTTGGACGCAGGTGCTCTTGATTTCCTTCCAAAGAAATTTGAAGACATTGCACGCAACCGTGATGAAGCAGTGACATTGCTACAGCAGCGCGTTATTCAGATTGCAGCCAAGCGCGCGTTTATGCGTCGCCCAATTGCAAAGCCTGCAGCGACGCCAAGCAGCACCGCTTCTCGCCCAACTGCTTTACGTACTAACGGAACGGCGACGCCAGCGACTGGACGACCGGTAGCGGCAAAGTTCAGAGCTTCAGGTAAGAAATATCAACTAACGGCAATTGGCACCTCTACAGGTGGTCCGGTGGCACTGCAGAAAATTCTCACCAAACTGCCGGTTAATTATCCACACCCAATTGTTCTGATTCAGCACATGCCAGCGACGTTCACAGCAGCTTTCGCAAGTCGTTTGAATTCTCTGTGTAAGATTCAGGTGAAAGAAGCGGCTGATGGCGACGTGCTGCAAGCTGGTGTAGCATACCTCGCACCAGGTGGTAAGCAGATGATGGTGGATGGTAGAGCGGGAGCCGCCCGCCTTCGTATTATCGATGGCGGCGATCGAATGAACTACAAACCATGTGTTGACGTTACTTTTGGTTCTGCTGCGAAAATTTATGGTGATAAAGTACTTTCAATGGTGCTTACCGGCATGGGTGCAGATGGTCGAGAAGGTGCACGCATGCTTAAGTCTGCTGGCTCGACAATTTGGGCGCAGGATGAAGAAAGCTGCGTCGTATATGGCATGCCTCAAGCCGTCGCTAAAGCAGGGATCTCAACGGAAGACCTACCTTTAGAACGTATTGCAGAGCGCATGTTGGTCGAAGTTGGCTTAGCGTAGGAAAAATCATGATCGTTTGGAGTGTAGCTAACCAAAAAGGTGGTGTAGGAAAAACGACATCGACTGTGACGTTAGCTGGTTTGTTAAGCCAAAAAGGGCATCGTGTATTGATGGTTGATACCGACCCTCATGCATCGTTGACGACCTACCTTGGCTTTGACCCAGATGCGGTGAGTTCAAGCTTGTTCGACCTTTTCCAGTTAAGAACGTTTAACAGTAGTACAGTTCGTCCATTGATTCTTGAAACTCAGGTTGAAGGCATCGATATTATCCCTGCCCATATGTCATTAGCGACGCTCGATCGAGTGATGGGGAATCGCAGCGGTATGGGGCTGATCTTAAAAAGAGCCCTACAAGCAGTCGAACAAGATTACGATTATGTACTGATTGATTGCCCGCCAATACTTGGTGTAATGATGGTAAATGCACTTGCTGCAAGCGATCGAATTTTGATTCCTGTCCAAACTGAATTTTTGGCAATGAAAGGTTTGGAACGGATGATTCGCACTTTGACCATCATGCAAAAGTCTCGCAAAGATGAGTTTAAAGTAACGATCGTACCTACGATGTATGACAAACGCACCAAAGCATCTTTGCAGACATTGACCCAGTTGAAGAAAGATTACCCAGACAAGGTTTGGACTTCAGCAGTGCCAATTGATACTAAGTTTAGAGATGCAAGTTTGAAGCGCTTACCAGCGTCGCACTTTGCATCAGGAAGCCGAGGGGTCTTTGCTTATAAACAGTTGCTGATCTATCTAGAGAGGTTAGCAATTGATGAGTGAACATGAGCCAGTACTTTCGAGTGAGCAAGCACTAGATGACTATTTTAGTGCTTTACTTGATGAAGAGTTTGAATCGCAAGAAAGTCCTCTTGACTTACTAGAACAGGAATTAAGCTCTGAAGAGCCAGAGCCAGAGCCAGAGCCAGAGCCAGAGCCAGAGCCAGAGCCAGAGCCAGAGCCAGAGCCAGAGCCAGAGCTGAAGCTTGAATATTCACAACCAGAATCTTATCAATACCATGAGGTATATTCTCCAGAGCTAGAAGCACCAAATCTTGAGGATGTGCAACGACTTCTTAGTCAGCTTGAGTCGACGAATGTGGTCGCAGAGCTGGATATTGACGATATTCTGGAACAGAACACGATTGATATTGCATCTGAGACCAAGCACCAAGAGGTTGAAGTTGAGGTTGCGGAACAAGTCGCGGTTGAAGAAGAAATTCAAGAATGGACCATCGAAGAGCTTTCTATGCCAGATAGTGCTCTTGAAACGGTCGCCATCGAGCCTGTAGAAGAGATTGTTGAACCGATTGTTGATACAGACTTAGAGGTGGAAGTCGAGCTCGATGCTCAAGCTGGCCCTGAGCCATCAAGAGAGTGGGAGAGTACGCAGCGAAGTGAAGATTTTCAGGTTCTGTACTTTGATGTCAATGGTGTCACTTTTGCGGTTCCTCTGGATGAGCTCGGTGGAATACACAGAATTGCTGAATTGAACCATTTGATTGGTCGCCCGGATTGGTATTTGGGCCTTCAAACCAGCAGAGAGAATCAATACGACGTTGTCGATACCGCTAAATGGGTGATGCCCGATAAGCTTTCGAGCGACGAATACAAAGATAGCTACGAATATGTAGTGATGCTTGGTGAAAGTATGTGGGGGCTGGCAAGTAATCAATTACTTGGCACCGAAACACTAAATGTGGACAAAGTGCGCTGGCGTGAACAAGCAGGCAAGAGACCTTGGCTTGCTGGCATGGTTAAAGAAAAAATGTGTGCTTTAATTCATGTCCATGCACTAATTGGCATGCTAAACGCTGGTTTAGATGTAAAATCACTAAAATAGAATTGTGGTCGGGAACGACATAAACGAGGATTTACTATGTCTCAAGCTTTTGAAGTAGAAGTGAAGAAAGATACATCGAATGACGAAGTTCTTCAGTGGGTGACGTTCCAACTAGAAGAAGAAACTTACGGCATCAATGTAATGCAAGTTCGTGAAGTGCTTCGCTACACTGAAATTGCACCAGTTCCAGGTGCGCCAGATTACGTTCTAGGTATTATCAACCTACGTGGTAATGTGGTTACCGTTATTGATACGCGTTCGCGCTTTGGCCTAATGGAAGGCGAAGTAACAGATAACACTCGTATCATCGTGATTGAATCAGAACGTCAAGTTATTGGTATTCTTGTAGATAGCGTAGCAGAAGTTGTTTACCTACGTTCGTCAGAGATCGACACTACGCCTTCAGTAGGTACTGATGAAAGTGCTAAGTTCATCCAAGGTGTGAGCAACCGTGATGGTAAGTTGCTAATCCTAGTTGATTTGAACAAGCTACTAAGCGAAGACGAATGGGATGAGATGGCTCACCTATAATGATTGAAGACTCCTTCCTTTCAGCCCCGCTTATTATTGGTGGGGTTGTCTTTATTGTCTTAGTCTTGCTGTTATCGGTTGCACGGATACGCTCTGGATTGCAAAAGCAATTGGATCAGCAGCGTGCTCAGTATCGCCATGCAGAGAAAGAGACTCAAAAACTCAATAAACAGCTATTGGAAGTTCGTTCGGTTGTCATTGGATTAGGGCAAAAAGTTTCAGAGCAGCAAGATATCATCCAGCATTTAAGCGAGCGCATACATGAACTTGAGCATGCGGATACAGACGGACGTTTGTATAGCCGAGCAACAAAAATGGTTCAATTGGGTGCTGATATCAATGAGCTGATCGAAGAGTGCGAACTACCAAAAGCAGAGGCGGAATTGATGCTCTCTTTACAGAAGAAGCTTGCAGGTAAGGAAAAAATTCCACCTTTAAGTGGGCACCCTTCTGATGAGCATCGACACCCCTCGCGAGGAAGACGTCGATAAACAAAACTTAGGAGCTTCGGCTCCTTTTTTATTTTTAAAATAAAAGCTTATAACCAGTTATAGTTAATTTTATTAAAATGTGACAGTAAGTTAACAAAAACTCACGAACTTACATACATCATCGCTTTCTTATCCTGTTTTGTCACAACTAAGCTGTGTTAATATAGCGGCTCGTTCATTTTTTAGTTGAAGCCCTATGTTAGAAGTCTCTAACCTAACTGCGATCCGTGATGAAAGGGTCCTGTTTGAAAACCTGCAATTCGAAATTAGACCTGGTGAATTGGTCCAAATTGAAGGACGTAACGGCACCGGAAAAACGACATTGCTACGTATTGTCACTGGGTTAGGTGATAGAGACGAAGGTATCATTAAATGGAAGGGAGAAGAGGTTGAGAAATCTCGTGATGTTTTCCATCAAGATTTACTTTTCTTAGGGCATCAAACAGGTGTTAAACGTGAACTGACCGCGTTTGAAAACCTGCGCTTTTACCAATCTATCCATAATAATCGTTCCTCTAACGAAGATATCTTTGCTGCGCTCACTCAAGTGGGGCTCGCGGGCAGAGAAGACGTGCCTGTAGCACAGCTTTCTGCTGGACAGCAGCGTCGTGTTGCGTTGGCACGGCTGTGGTTAAGTAATCAAATCTTATGGATTCTGGACGAGCCTCTTACTGCAATCGATAAGCAAGGCGTTAAAGTGCTCGAGTCTCTATTCGCAAGTCATGCAGACAACGGCGGGATCGTGATCTTAACCACGCACCAAGACATGTTTGCAGACAGCCCGAAACTTAGAAAAATAAAACTGGGTGATTGATATGATTTCGGCCATGACTACCATTATCCGCCGTGAGCTTTTGATTGCATTTCGCCGTCAAGCGGACATCTTGAACCCGTTGTGGTTCTTCATCATCGTGATCACACTTTTCCCTCTCAGCATCGGTCCTGAGCCTAATTTGTTAGCACGTATTGCAGCTGGCATTGTTTGGGTTGCTGCACTGCTGTCTGCCTTATTATCATTAGAGCGCTTATTCCGTGATGATTATCAAGATGGTGCGCTTGAGCAAATGATGCTGATGCCAATTCCATTGCAACTTGTTGTGATTTCAAAGGTCATAGCTCACTGGTTACTGACGGGATTGCCTCTGATTTTAATCAGCCCTTTATTGGCGGTTCTGCTTTCTCTTGATTTTAATACTTGGCTATCGATTGTTCTGACATTAGTTATTGGTACACCGACGCTGAGTTTTATCGGTGCTATTGGCGTAGCACTGACGGTTGGGTTGCAAAAAGGCGGCGTTCTTTTGAGTTTGCTCATTCTTCCGCTCTACATCCCGATTCTGATTTTCGCAACGTCCGCAATTGATGCTGCGGCATTAGGTATGTCGTATAACGGACAACTGGCAATTTTAGGCGCAATGCTGATGGGAGCGATGACCCTTACGCCATTCGCCATCAGCGCAGCATTGCGAGTTAGTGTTAACTAACTCAATAAAAGCAATTTAAGCGATGTTTGATCAAAGAATTATTATTAAAGCACTGCTACGGTCTTCGGCCGTCTCGACAGTGTCCCTGAAGTAAGAGTGAGAACTTAACATGTGGAAATGGCTACATCCTTACGCCAAGCCAGAAGCAGCCTATCACCTTAGTGGTAAACTGCTCCCTTGGTTTGCAGCATTGGCCCTCGTATGCTTATCGGTTGGTACCGTTTGGGGCCTTGCCTTTGCGCCTTCGGACTACCAACAAGGTGATAGTTTCCGAATCATCTACATCCACGTCCCTTCGGCTATTTGGTCGATGGGTGTGTACATGTCTATGGCTATCGCCGCATTTATCGGTTTAGTGTGGCAGGTTCGCCTTTCAGATATGGCTGCACTTGCAATGGCTCCTATTGGTGCGGTATTTACCTTTATTGCCCTACTTACAGGGGCCGTTTGGGGTAAACCAATGTGGGGTACTTGGTGGGTATGGGATGCACGCCTAACTTCAGAGCTTATTCTTCTATTCCTTTACCTTGGCGTTATAGCGTTGTACCACGCGTTTGACGATCAGAAAACAGCAGCGAAAGCAGCCGGCATTTTGGCTATCGTGGGTGTTGTTAACCTACCAATCATTCACTTCTCAGTCGAATGGTGGAACACGTTACACCAAGGCGCGACTATTACTAAATTTGAAAAACCATCCATCTCATCCAACATGCTTTGGCCATTATTGCTAAACATCTTTGGTTTTGCGTTCTTCTTTGGCGCCGTCACTATGGTGCGCTTCCGTAACGAAATTATCAGCAAAGAGAGTCACCGCCCTTGGGTGCGTAAGCTCGCGACTGAAAAAACTCAGTGAGGTAATTGATTATGCATTTTGAATCTCTGAGCGAACTATTTGCCATGGGTGGTTACGCAGCTTATGTATGGAGCGCGTTTGGTATTACATTCTTATCTATGCTTATTCTTCTGATTTCAAGCATCCGCCGTGGGGATGCACTGTTGAAAGAGGTGAAAGCGAAAATTGATCGTCAATCGCGTATCGACGCGGCGAAGAATATGGAGAACACGTTATGAACCCGAGACGTAAAAAGAGGCTAGGCATCGTTTTAGCGATCTTTATCGGTATTAGTGCCACCATCGGTTTGATGCTTTATGCGCTCAACCAAAATATGGATCTATTCTACACGCCGACGGAATTGGTGAACGGTAAACCTGATGGTACAAAGCCAGAAGTTGGTCAGCGCCTTCGAATTGGCGGTATGGTCGTTGAAGGTTCGGTACGCCGAGACCCTGAATCGCTAAAAGTACGTTTTGACCTCCATGACGTTGGCCCTAAAGTAACCATCGTTTATGAAGGTATTCTTCCGGATTTATTCCGAGAAGGGCAAGGTATTGTTGCTCAAGGCGTACTTGAAGATGCGACTACCGTGAAAGCTTTCGAGGTTCTAGCGAAACACGATGAAGAGTACATGCCACCTGAAATTGCAGAAGCAATGAAGAAAACACATGAACCTTTGCAGTACACCACTGAACAAAAACAAGGAAGCGACCAATGATTGCAGAAATCGGTCACTTTGCCCTCATACTCTCGCTTGCGATGGCGGTGCTCCTAAGTGTGCTGCCATTATGGGGCGCATCAAATAACAACACTATGCTGATGAACACAGCACGACCGCTTTCATGGTCGATGTTTATCATGTTGTTTTTCTCATTTGCTATTTTGTGTTGGGGTTTTTATACCAACGACTTCACGCTGCAATACGTAGCAAGTAACTCAAACAGCCAATTACCTTGGTACTACCGTTTGACGGCAGTTTGGGGGGCGCACGAAGGTTCATTATTGCTTTGGGTGCTTATCCAAGCCGCATGGACAGTTGCTGTGGCGACTTTCAGCCGTGGCATGCCACAAGAATCTGTGGCACGTGTACTTGCTGTAATGGGTATGATCTCAGTAGGCTTCTTACTGTTTATCATTCTTACTTCAAACCCATTCCTACGTACACTGCCATTCTTCCCGGTAGATGGTCGTGATTTGAACCCACTTCTTCAAGACCCGGGTTTGATCGTTCACCCACCAATGCTTTACATGGGTTACGTAGGTTTCTCGGTTGCATTCTCGTTTGCGATTGCGTCTTTAATGACAGGTCGTCTTGATACGGCTTGGGCTCGTTGGTCTCGTCCTTGGACAACGGCAGCTTGGGTATTCCTAACACTAGGTATTGCACTAGGTTCTTGGTGGGCTTACTACGAACTGGGCTGGGGCGGCTGGTGGTTCTGGGATCCAGTAGAAAACGCATCATTCATGCCTTGGCTGGCGGGTACAGCATTAATGCACTCTCTAGCGGTAACGGAAAAACGCGGTACATTTAAAGCGTGGACAGTACTTCTAGCGATCTCAGCATTCTCATTAAGTTTGCTTGGTACCTTCTTGGTTCGTTCCGGTATCTTGGTATCGGTACACGCGTTCGCGTCTGATCCATCTCGCGGCATGTTTATCCTAGGTTTCCTAGTCTTTGTAATCGGTGGCTCACTCCTGCTATTCGCTGTGAAAGGTGCAGCGGTTCGCGTACGTGGTAATTTTGATTTGGTGTCGCGTGAGAACGCGCTACTTGCTAACAACGTTCTTCTGATTGCTGCGCTAGTCGTAGTATTGGTTGGTACCTTGTTGCCATTGGTTCACAAACAAATTGGTCTTGGTTCAGTATCTATCGGTGCACCATTCTTCGACATGCTGTTCGCATGGTTGATGATGCCGTTTGCCTTC
>Ga0209379_10002774_pt1 | contig 10434 bp, 11 predicted proteins | sample tdDd001_FD_187124 | JGI IMG/M metagenome (GOLD analysis project Ga0209379, IMG submission 187124) | Marine sediment microbial communities from the Atlantic coast under amendment with organic carbon and nitrate - tdDd00.1 (SPAdes)... | ecosystem: Environmental > Aquatic > Marine > Coastal >...
GAGAAAGGTGAAAAAGTTATTTTCCTATCTCGTGATCCTCGTGCCATGACTTCATTGTTTGATATTATCAATAATGAAGACAAAGCAGATTCAGGTTCATTCGAGTGGGGTGTCACAATTACACCAGCCTATTTACCTGTTGATCACAACTCTTTCTTTCAAGAAGAGATTACACTTAAAGATTGGCTAGCTCAATACTCTCCAGACACTTCTGAAATTTTCTTAAGAGGTTACCTAGGTAAGATGTTGTTCTCTGGTGAGGATATCTTTAAGAAATCTAATGTGCTTTCAGGAGGTGAAAAAGTTCGTTGTATGGTATCAAGAATGATGCTTAAAAATGCCAATCTTTTGGTATTGGATACACCAACTAACCACTTGGACCTTGAATCAATTCAGTCATTCAACAATGCATTGATCAACTATGCGGGTACAATTATGATGTCGTCTCATGACCACGAATTCATTCAAACGGTAAGTACTCGAATTATTGAGTTAACTCCTAATGGAACTATTGACAAATTAATGGATTACGACGAATATGTAACTAGCGAAAAGATTAAAGCACTTCGCGAGGAAATGTATAAGTAGTATTTCAATTCAGATATAGGAAATCCCCTTGGCTTAATTGCCTAGGGGATTTTTTTACACTCGTTTTTGAATAAAATAATTATTTTCTTAGTTATCTTTATGGCAACTTGTCGCCTCGTGCGCTGTCATACAAAACTTTATCTTTTCGATTAATACAACAATAATGCTGCTTCTATTATTCTATCTCTTCTTAGCTCTTGTCATTTCTTTTTTGTGTTCCATTATGGAATCTGTTCTTCTTTCAACCCCTTTATCCTTTCTGTTGGTAAAGGAAAAAGAAGGACACAAATCTTCCAGAACATTTATTAAGCTTAAAAATCAAGTTGAGAGGCCCCTAGCGGCCATTCTTTCCTTGAACACCATCGCACATACCATTGGAGCGGCAGGTGTTGGTGCTGAGGCGACAAAGATTTTTGGCGAAGTGTATTTTGGCATTATATCGGCGGTGCTCACCTTACTCATTTTAGTCTTTTCCGAAATTATTCCCAAAACGATAGGTGCGACCTATTGGAGACGTTTAGCTCTATCTTCAGGTCTTATTATGAATTTTATGGTCATTATAAGTTATCCACTGGTGATCATGTCAGGTTATATTACCAAGCTATTTTCAAAGGATTCTAAGGATATTTCTGTCAGTCGTGAGGAAATATCTGCCATGGCAAATATTGGAACCGAAGAAGGTGTCTTTAAGGATAGTGAAAATAAAGTCATTCAAAATTTGATTCGATTAAGAACGGTTAAAGTGTCTGAAATTATGACTCCCAGGGTTGTTGTAAGAGTTGCAGACGAAAAGATGTCGCTGGAAGAATTTCTTATGAAAAAGGAATTTTTATACTACTCTCGTATTCCGGTTTATTCAAAAGAAGTTGAAAATATTACGGGGTATATTTTTCGCCAAACGGTACTTGAAAAACTCGCTAAAAAAGAGAAAAACCTTAAGCTTCGTGATATTAGACGAGACATTGTCATTGCACACGAATTTCAAACAACCTTTAAGCTTTGGGAAATTTTACTGGAAAAAAAGGAACATATTGCCCTTATTGTAGATGAATATGGCGGCATGGATGGCATCGTAACCATGGAGGATATTATTGAAAGTCTTCTGGGGCTTGAAATCGTTGATGAGAGAGATCAGTACGCGGATATGCAGGAATATGCCCGTGAGCGATGGGCTGAACGAAAGGCCAAATACGACATATTAGAGAATAAGGATGAAGAATAATTTCTAATGAGGTCCTATTCGGAGCAATAGATGATAAACCAAAATTAATTAAAGATGATTCGTACATGCCTTATTACCACGTTTCTATATTCAAATGAACTATTATTAAAGGCTTAAGAAGTATTAGATATTAGGCAACTAAGCACATACAGTAGTATAGATCCTTGTGTATTCAATAAGGAAGCTTCAGAAAGAACAAAACGGAATTGAATTCTCTTCTATACATAAGAAACTGACTCACAAACTCCCAATCGACTTACAAGCAGTTGGGAGTTAACTATTACTTTCTAGTCAACGATAGACGCAGCCTTAGGCCTAATGATCTCTTTGCGATGAATCATTCCCCAATCAATGACCTCCCCGATTAAATTATCCAAAGTTCTTCCATGCTCAGTTATAGAATACTCTACTGTAATAGGTTTTGTATTCATCACTTCTCTTTTAACCAGTTGATTTAATTCCAAATCCTGTAAATCTTTCGATAATTTTTTAGGTGCGATGCCACTCAAAGTACGCTTCAATTCCATAAATCGCATGGTTCCATTACGCAATAAGGTTCCCAGTATTATCAATTTCCATTTACCTGACAAGAGCTCCATAGTATCGGTCAGTGCTCTAATCTGCACTTGACATTCTTCCGATAATATTGAATCATTTTTCTTTTCCATCTTGTAATTCTTTCATGATAGTTTCCATAAGGTAACTAGTTTCCAAAGGGAAATACATAGCAAAAGTATACTATTTGACTTTAACTTTGTGACAGAAATTAAAATTTTAGTCAAAATGGAAAAGATCAACAACCGTTACTTTTTATTAATACACAGTAGTATTTATGCCATTTTTGGAATTGGACTCTTCTTCTGTCCCACTTTATTATGGCCAAATTATGGCGTCCAGTTAAACGACCAGTATGCTGTTTTCTTATCACAACACAATAGTATCTTCTTGGGTGGAATTGCCATTATTGGTTTTCTATTTCGTGATATAGAGAACAAAAGTATTTTTGCTCAGAAGCTATTTAAAGGTCTGCTATGGACTAATGTTCTAGGCCTAATTATCACCTTGTTTGCATGTGTAAATCATGTTTTCACGGGGTTTGGATGGTCTGACCCCATATTTTTCCTAATCCTATCTGTTCTAAACTATTTAAAATTAAAAGACATTCAATAAGTAAAACGATATGAGTGAAATTCTAAATGTCATCCAAAACAGAAGAACCATTAGAAAATACAAATCAACAGAACCAGATGTCGAATTAATTCAAAAAGTACTTCAAGCTGGTAATATGGCTCCATCAAATGGAAATAGTCAGCCCTGGGAATTTATTGTCATCAAAGGCGAGCCTAGAAAAAGCATCTGCAGGGAATTTTATGATTTTTCAAAGGATTACATCCCAAAAGCTAGCTATATTCCTGAGGATAAGAAGCGAATCATGTTAAAATATGCCAAGGGTTTAGGAGGTGCTCCCTTTCATATTATCGTTACCTATCCAAACCTGGAAGATAACTTGAAAAAAGGGCAAGCTTTAAAAAGCAGTTCTGCAGCTATCCAGAATATTTTGCTTCAGGCACATGCCGAAGGTTTAGGAACTGTATGGGTGGGTAGTAATTTAAATCAATCTGAAAAAGTTAGGAAAATTCTAAACTTATCAGAAGATCGCTTAATAGCAGGTATTATTCCAATTGGATATCCTGACATAACCGCACCAATTACACCAAGATTAAGCTCGAATTCAAAGACACAATGGTTGGGGTTTTAAAATTCCATCAACAATAAATTATCTAATAATTAAAAATAGAAATCATGGCAGTAATTATGTATGTAGACTTCCCTCATGCCGGACCATTCGGCGAGGAAATGGCAGCAATGTTAGAAGGATTAGCAAAGAGTATTAACGAAGAACCAGGCTTTATTTGGAAATACTGGACTCAAGATGAAAAGGAAAAAACAGCAGGTGGTGTATACAAATTTGATAACAGAGCAAATGCAGAGAAATATTTAACAATGCATGCGTCAAGATTATCAAAAATGGGTTATACTGATATCAGAGGACGCGTGTTCGAAATTAACGAACAGCTATCAGCAATCAATAAAAGCTTGTAAAAGCATACTACATTTTCAACAGGAACAGTATTTAAGCTCTGTTCCTGTTTTTATATTCTTTAAGACTAATAAGTCTTGGTCATATCATCACGGACCACAATGACGTACGTGTTCTTTCCCTTTAGTTCAGCATCCATTTTTCTTACTTGATCTGCAGTAGACGTATAAATCGTTGCTATTTTCAAATTGGGATTGGCTTGCTTCAAATACCAGACAATACCTTCGTAATTGTTCGAATGATAAGCACCATTATAATGAAGAAACTGCTGTCCGGACTTCATATTGCTCAAAATAAAATGAGCCATAGTCGCATCTTTTATGGCTTGTGCTTTGGGAAAGTTCTCCAGCTTATCGGCACTCATATGCATACCCATTTTCTTCATCGACTTATAACCCGGTAATTCGGAGTCATAGACAATGGGCTGAGCTGCGATCCAGGTTTTCTCTTTATCACTCAACCTATCCAAAGCCTCAAATCCTCCCTTAAAAACCATTGATGCATATCGTCTTGGAATATTACTGGCAACAAAAGGCAATTGGTATTTCTTAGCAAATTCAACCAATGGTTTATAGTCGGTCTTATAGTTTTTCCACAAGCGTGTGGAATCGGTAAACGCCTCTTCCGACAATTCTCCACTTGAATAAGCCGTCAGGAATGTCTGATTATCGGCCTCAAACATCTCAGCTCCTAATACAAGCTTCTTTCCCTTTATTTCATACAGATCTTTAGTAAGCTGTAATTCCAACCAATGCGAAATTGGGTTATTATGTAATTCCCCAAACAAGATCACATCCGCATCGCTAATCTGTTTTATCATTTTCTGATAACGAATGGGTTTTCCATTCTCTTTAAAGATTCGATAGCAGGGATTACCATTACTAAATGCCAAGAAGATTAAAGAAATGACGAGGAGTTTTTTCATGATTCGTTTAAATTTAGGAAAGTAAAAACCAATTTAGCAATTACTCTAAGCTATTCCAAAAGCATTTAAATAAAACAATCACTATATTCACAAGACTAAAAAAATAATAAGCGAATGAAGTATCTGGGAGAAACAAACGAATACTTTGAGGTTATTGAGATAAATAGCTCCAATTGCCATCTCTTGAAAGATAGACAAGAAGGTGTCCTTTCATTAATTTGGTTTAGTGATGATCAAACACAGATGACTATAGATGCCTTAAATTATAATTTTAATGTCAATCAGATTGTTTGTTTAACCGAATTTCATAACCTGGAACTTAAGCAAATAGGCCAATTAAAATTGTTGCGTTTCAATCGCCCCTTTTATTGCATACTCGATCATGATAGTGAAGTGGGTTGTAAAGGCGTTCTCTATTATGGTTCGTCTAACCTACCGCTATTAAGTCCAATTTCAAAGGATCTTGAGATTCTGGAAACAGTTTGGGAAATGCTTTTGTTAGAAATGGTTTCAAAAGATAATCTTCAACTGGAAATGTTGCAAATGATGCTTAAAAGAATACTAATTCTTTGTACACGCATATATAAAAACCAATTGGATTATAAGCAAATAGAAAATACTCAGGTTGATCTGATTCGCGAATTTAACTTTCTCGTTGAACAACACTTTAGAACGAAACATAGTGTCGAAGAATACGCCTTGTTACTTTATAAATCGCCTAAAACTCTTGCGAACCTATTTAAGAAAACGGGAAACAAAACACCTTCGCAATTTATTCAGTCAAGAATCATGCTCGAAGCCCGAAGACTTCTTCGTTATACAGATAAAAGCATTTCAGAAATTGCTTACGAAATTGGATACGAAGATATCCAGTCATTCTCTCGCTTTTTCAAAAAACAAGAAGGCGAATCCCCTTCCGATTTTCGTGAAGTCAAGTAAAAACATCTTCCAAGTGGTACCAAAAATAAGGAATGGGAAAAATCGTTAAAGCATCGGGAAAATCAGTCTAGCACTGCCCTCTTCTTTTGCTCCATATTTGCATTGTCAATTAGATATTAATAACTTAAAACATAAGACAATGACACAATTTAACGTACCAACTCGAAATGAAGTAAGCGCCAACAATCAAGCAATTTTTGATCAATTAGAAAAAGGCTTAGGCTTTGTACCAAACCTTTATGCTTACTTCGCAAAAAACGATACCGCACTAGGTGATTACCTAGCACTTCAAAATCGGAAAAGCACACTAAGAGCTAAAGAAAGAGAAGTCATTAATTTGGTAGTAAGTCAATTTAATGGCTGTCGTTACTGTCAATCGGCTCACACCGTTTTAGGTGGAATAAATGGTTTCAACGAAGAGCAGATACTTGAAATCAGGAAAGGGACAGCATCCTTTGATACGAAACTTAATACATTGGCTAAATTCACTCTACTGGTTACCGAAAACAAAGGGCAAGTTAGCAATGAAGCTAAAGAAGAATTCTTTTCGGCAGGATACTCGGAAGTAAATATGATAGATGTTGTGATTATTATAGGTGATAAAATCATAAGTAATTACATTCACAACCTAGCTGAATTTGCCATCGATTTTCCTATTGCTCCAGAATTAAAATAAACACCAATTATTATAAATATTTGTATCGGTTTAAGATATATGAGTCAGGCATAAGGTCTGGCTCATTTTGTTTTCTATCTTTTCAAGTGATACAAATGAGATCTAAAATTGAAATAGTTGTTGAATTAATTGCAAAGAAGCGACAATAGTCCGTTTTTTGTAGAAAATTACAGGGAAACTAAAGAAATGGAACTAAAACGACTAAATAAAGCTATATCCGAAACTGGCTATTGTTCGCGAAGAGCAGCTGATAGACTGATTGAAGAAGGTAAAGTTAAAGTAAACGGACAGCCTGTCGAAATGGGACAAAAGGTTACTGCCGAAGATCAAATTACCGTTAATGATGAAGTTATTACCAAGGAAGTTGGTAATATCTATTTGATTTTTAACAAACCGGTTGGGATCACTTGCACAACTGATACCAGCATTAAAGGCAATATTATCGATTATATTGGTTATCCTGAGCGTATTTTCCCTGTTGGACGTATTGATAAACCCAGTGAAGGTCTTATTTTCATGACCAACGATGGGGATATTGTCAATAAAATTCTTCGTGCTAAGAATAATCACGAAAAAGAATATATCGTTAAAGTAAACAAGCGAATTACAAAAGCTTTCGTTGAAAAGATGAGAAATGGGATTCCAATTCTCGATACCGTTACTGAAAAGTGTAAGGTAGAACAAATTGATGCTTATACCTTCAATATTGTTTTAACACAGGGCTTAAACCGTCAGATACGCCGTATGTGCGATTATCTTGATTATGAAGTAAGAGAACTGAAGCGCGTTCGTATCATGAATATTAAACTGGGTAGTTTGAAACGAGGTAAGTACCGTTCTTTCACCGGAGTTGAACTAAAAAAACTAAACGAACTGATTGCAGATTCAAGTAAAACAGAAGAAGCTTCTTTATAATCTATTGAATTCATTAGGAAATAAAAAAGGATTCAAAATGTATTTTGAATCCTTTTTTAATCACCTCAAATAATTAAGAAAAAAATCAAAATAATTCTTAATTACTTTCTATAGCACCCACAACTTTAGTGTAGAGCTTAATGGGATCTGCAAATTTAACAGCAAGTACTGTATAATTTTTATCCAGAGCTTCTTCAGGTATTGTAATATAAGTAACTCCCGGATAATCATTCCACGACACCTTACTGTAAGTCTTATGTTTCAGCTTACAGGAGGTACCAACAACTTCTATAGATTCAAATTGATTTGAAATACCTTTTAGTACAATTTGATTATCACGAGGGATATCTCTCACATAAAGATACAGAGTTTTGCGGTCATTGCTCAAACTACTTGGTCCATAAAAATGCTCATAAGGTATACCCTGTTCTGTTTCATAAACCGCTTTTGTATGTTTTTTGACCCAACGACCTAATTCTTTAAGCAGCTTTATTTGTTCTGCGGGAATGGTACCATCAGCTTTAGGTCCTATATCAAGTAACAGGTTTCCTCCTTTACTAATACAGTCTACAAGTATATCAACAACTTCCTGAGAACTTTTATAATTGGTATCTGTAGGACGATAACCCCAACTATCATTCATCGTTTGGCATAGTTCCCAGTATTCTGATTCGGGTCTTTGGACAGGTACTCCCAATTCAGGGGTTGCATAATCTCCTTTATTTCTTAAACGTGAATTTATAATGCATAAAGGGTTAAAATCCAAAAGACTTTTTTTTATTTTAAATACCTGCCATTCATCATCTTCATGTTCCCAATCGCCATCGAACCACCATAGATCAGGATTATAATTGGTTTGTAGCTCACGCAACTGGCCATTCATATATTTAAGATAGCTTTTCCAACGCTTAGGATCATCAGAAATCTTATATCGCTTTATTTTTCGTGTAAAGTCTGTATAATCAGTATGAGACCAATCTGGCAAAGAATAATAAATCCCAACTTTTAGATTTTCTTTTCTTAAAGCATCTACAAAAGGACTAAGTACATCTTTCTTTGCTGCAGACTGTTGTAATGCATTAAGCTGACCATATTGTGTATTCCATAAGGAAAAACCATCGTGGTGTCGAGATGTAATAACAGAATATTTAGCCCCACTTTCTTTTATTAGAGCCACCCATTCTTCAGGTTTGTAATTCTCAGCCGTAAAACCTTTTGTTTGTGCTAAATAATCCTCATAGGAAATTTGACCGTTATAAAAAGACCAACTTTCACTAAGCCCATTAACAGCATAGACTCCCCAATGAATAAAAATTCCCAGTTTAGCCGATTTAAACCATTCCATTTTCTCATTCACAGGCTTATCAGAGGCATTAACAGACTTCATGCAAGTCAGGCATGCCAATAGTAAAACAACATACAATCTTTTCATATTCATTTTTCATTTTGAAATTCTAAGATACTCACTGTCTTTTGCTTTTTTATAATTTCTGTCCTTTAAATCAATATTAATTTTTATGATATGTCAAATTTTTCAAAGCCTGATTCGATTCGAATATGAAGTTTCAAACAATTAGCCGAGGAACTTTCATAGTATTAAGCAGATATTCTGGTAGGTATAAAAACAAAAATTCGTAACTTTTAAGGGAACTAATGATTTTACTGGATGAATTCACCTATAGAAAAGCCTAAAGCTTCGAGAGAAAGTTTGATTCTACTGATTGCCATTATCTCGGCAATTGTATTGGGTTTTGTTTTGGGTGGTTTCTTCCCTTCCGTTGGCATAAAGCTAGAGATATTCGGACAAATGTTCCTTAATATCCTTATGCTTCTTGTCGTTCCTATCGTTGTTCTTTCTATGATTGTAGGCATATCCCGAATTCAAAACTTAAGTCAATTGGGCACTCTGGGCAGTAAAACCCTGATCTTTTATTTGCTTACAACAGGGGTCGCAGCCACAATAGGTATCATTCTAGTCAACATCATTCAACCGGGTATCAATCAAGGTATCGCTATTAATGAATTTCCCAATCAAGCAGAATTTATGGCTACAGATATATCTACAGCTCTAAGAGAACTTCTTGTGGGTAATCCGGAAAAAGAACAACAAGGTTTAGTTGGCTACAACCTTTTTCTTGCCATGGAGAAAATGGATATTCTGCCATTGATTCTATTCTCTATCTTTTTTGGTGCAGCGATCTCATCCTTAGGTAAAAAAGCAAAAAAAAGTATCGAAATCCTCTCGGTCATGAATGATGCCATCCTTAAATTGGTACATTGGGTCATGTATCTTGCTCCTATAGGTATCTTAGGTTTGGTTGCCGCCCGTATTGCCCATTCTGGTGGTTTTAAAGCTTTCATACCAGAACTCATGTCATTGGGGCTTTATGCCTTAACTGTACTACTTGGTCTCGCTCTACATGGTTTTCTCTTTCTGAGTTTGCTGCTGAGATTTTTGGGTAAACGATCAATCACAAGTTACTTAAAAGGTATGGGAACGGCCCTTCTCAATGCCTTTTCTACGGCATCTAGTACAGCTACTCTTCCTCTAACACTTCAAGGCGTTCACGAAGAGAATAAGGTCTCAGAAAAGGTTAGCAATTTTGTTCTGCCTTTGGGTGCCACTATCAATATGGATGGGACCGCTCTCTATGAAGCTGTTGCTGCAATCTTTATCGCTCAGCTCTATGGTATTGATCTCAATTGGGTACAACAAATCATTGTGATCCTTACGGCTACACTGGCAGCTATTGGCGCTGCAGGTATTCCCGAAGCTGGATTGGTCACCATGGTTATCGTTTTACGAGCCGTCAACTTACCTATCGAAGGCATTGGTTTACTACTTAGTATTGACTGGCTACTGGACCGTTTTAGAACCAGCATCAATGTTTGGGGCGATAGTGTCGGTGCAGCTGTTGTTGAACGTTGGGAATCTTTTAGATCAAAAGAATCATAAAGACTGTAAAAACTTCTCAAAAACATTCTTCAATTTGCATCAAATAGGGCTATAAATCCTAGCTTTATGGCGAATTTACCGATGAACAATATGAGCACAATCACAGAAGACG
>Ga0209379_10002778_pt1 | contig 10427 bp, 10 predicted proteins | sample tdDd001_FD_187124 | JGI IMG/M metagenome (GOLD analysis project Ga0209379, IMG submission 187124) | Marine sediment microbial communities from the Atlantic coast under amendment with organic carbon and nitrate - tdDd00.1 (SPAdes)... | ecosystem: Environmental > Aquatic > Marine > Coastal >...
ATTAACATCAGCAAGGTCAATCTGCCAATACGCAGCTCTTGAAGCCTTAACTGTTGATAATAACTATATGGTAGAAGAATATCAAAGTAGAAGAGATTACCTAATGAAATCATTTGATGAATTAGATGTCGATTACCTTGAACCTAAAGGAGCATTCTATCTATTCTTAGATATTTCTAAATTCAATATTAGTGGAGAAAAGTTTGCAATCAAACTTTTAGATAAAGTTAAAGTAGCTTGTGTACCCGGTAAATACTTTACTGGAAACTATGATAACTACATCAGAATAAGTTATGCTACTGATATGAGTCAATTAGAAGAAGCAATCAAGAGAATTAAACAATTCTTAGATAATAAAGACTGGATGTGAATCTAGTTTTTTTATGTCGATAATTGACTATTAAACTTATTATGATATGCTTTAGATAGATTGGGGGCATGTATATGAAGAAAATTATTAAAAGTAATATCGAAATATTCATAATATCATCACTTTGTGGGTTAGTACTTATCCTAGAATCAATTAAGTTAATTATTAGTTCTTACAAGTATTTTGCAAACTATGGCACAGAAGTTTTAGCTAATCACATTGATTCGTGGTACATCTCAGTGGTTTTTGCTCAATCAAGTATGAAGTTATATTTATTTCTACCCGCGCTTGTAATGATAGCTGGTACTTATAAGTATCATAATACTTATAAGAAAAAAATTGAGAAACTAAAAATCAATTGTTCGGAAAATAAGAAAAAAATTAGAAAAGTTATTCTTAACTCATGGATAAGAGGTGCATTTATCTATTTTGGTTTATCAATTGTTGTTTTCCTACTAATGTTTCTTGCTAAAACTAATCCAAATGCAGATTATGGATATATAGATTCGAATCCAATTAATTATTTTTTGTTAGTACACTTACATATGATTTTTGCTAGTATCGTCTTTATTAATATTGGATTGATATGGTTGAGAAACTTTAAATCATTCGTATTATCAATTATTCTTACACAAGCTACTTACGGATTTTTTGCATACATAAGCTATTATTTGCTTCATATGTTCGATAGTGAGGCTAATAATTATTTTTGGAGTAATACCTTTGATCTCCTCAACATTATATATTTAGGTGAATCATGCTCTTATTTATCTACAACATTATTTTTAATTTCATTAGTAGTGGGAACGTCATTATTAGCTTATCGTGAACTGTCATTTAAAAAATAATGCATTTGTAGAATACTTATATCATTATGAGAGCTAGTATTATAATAATTAAAATAATCCACATCATTCGATGTGGACTAAAAGTAATTTTTTAATACAACTTTAAAAACATTATTGGGATGCTATTAACAAATAGTTATTCCATTTTTTTATAATTATCTTATTTATAATTTTTTTCGAATCTAGCCATTAATTCATGTTTTACTTCCTTATCTATCAAATCATATATCTCTCTTATTGTTTTAAAAGAAAAAGCTCATATTCCAATTAAGGAGTGTGAGTTTTTAACTTATACATTTTATATCCAATAATAAATAAGTACATAGGAATAGTTACAAAACTAAACATAATCAAAAATTGATAAAATAAGAATTTAATAATTTGAACTAACATTAGAGCAAATACTAGTATAGTTATAATGTCTATACTTAGTGCACTCTTTGCCCCGTTATCTTTACCAAGAATCAAATTAAGTGTTGAAACTACAACTATTATTTCACCTACATATGTTATTATTACTTCATTCAAGTAATAGGCAATAATAACTAAGGGAAGATATAGTGCTAACCCGATAATATTTAATTTTAAATTAATAGACTTCGGCTTCTCATTTGAAAATACTTTGTTCATCATCAAAATAAAAGCCATTAATATAAGTAAGGCTATTACAATTATTGATCCATAATAACTGAATCGATAAATATATAACGTGCTTTGGATAATATCAAAACTTAGATTATCTTCAGGTAGTTCCTCAAAATGAGCAGTGTAATAATTGTTATCAACTTTGTTAAATCCATCAAGATTAATATTCTCTAGAGAGTAATCATTTAATTTCAATGTTATATTTAAGTTTTTGAAATCTTTCCAATAACTCGCAGGTTCTAATAAATATGAAAAGTTAATCTCAGGTAGTGTATTATAACCATAAACGAATTGCTCACTTAAATAATATGGATGTTCGATATATTTTATATTCAAAATATTATCTGAATTTTCAGGAAAAATCAATTCAAAAATTCCTACAACAATACCGCAATGATCGATATTAGCATCTCTATCTAAGTGTTTTATTATTTGTTCAAAGTTTAAACTTTCGATATATGTTTTACCATTTTTTATCTTTATAATTTTTTTTTTATTGGCATTAGAACATAAGAACTGCACTGGTATTTCCTCATTGTTAAAAAAAACTTTAAAATCTAAACTATTTTCATTATTAAATCTTAAAAATGGAAATGCAATTGTCGTTACCTCGTCTCTTGAATCTGAATTCCTCATATAGTAAGTTACATCTACAATTGCTTTGGGTTTATAGAAATCAGACATTTTATAGTCCTGTTGTATATTGTAGACTAAATCTTCTCTATAAATCTCAACAATACTATTCTTAGAGGGTCTAATTACTGCGTTCAGATTCTCTAAACCAAACTCTACACCCCCTCCATTCGCTAAAACCATTAATGGAGTTATAAGTAAACACACAAACACTATAATAAAAATATATTTTTTACCTCTCATTTTCATCCCCCTTTAGTTACTATTATAAGACATCTATATATTAAATTATATCAAAATTTTAATAATTAGTATTCTCTCCTCTACAAATTCACTTTAACATCTCCCATACATTATTTCGTTAGCAATATCATATGTAAAAATTAAATTTATTTTTTTCGTTTTCTATCTTAACATTACCATATAATAATAAAGGATATAATGTTGTAGATTCATATGCATATAAATAGTAACTCATATTTTTTTATGCTATTATATCCTACGTTAGGAGTGATTTTATGAAGAAGTTTGTTGAAAACATCGAATTTATTAGACAAAATGATCGAAGTATTCACTCAGTTTTTGAAATATTGTTTTTACCAGGAGTTCATGCAATATTATTGCATCGTATGGCTCATTTATTTTATAAAATAAGGTTGTTTACTTTAGGTAGAATTATCAATAGTGTTTCTAAGTGCTTAACTGGAGTTGATATTCATCCTGGAGCAAAAATTGGATCACCGATATTCTTAGATCATGCAACTGGAGTTGTAATTGGTGAGCAATCAACAATTGGAAATAATTGTGTAATCTATCATGGTGTAACATTAGGAGCCAAAACTCAATTAGGAAACTCAAGACGTCATCCAGAAATTGGCGATAATGTCTTGATTGGGTGTAATGCTACATTACTTGGTCATGTAATCATCAAGGACAAAACAATAATCAAAGCGAATGAATTAATAATCGAGTAAGCAAAAAAAGGTTAACATCAGGAATGATGTTAACCTTTTTACTATTGAAATACTTTCGTCGACAGATAGCGCTCTCCTGTATCAGGAGCAATTGCTAATACTGTCTTTCCTTTGCCTAACTTCTTCGCAATTTGAAGTGCAGCAAAAGTTGCTGCGCCTGTTGAAATACCACACAAGACTCCTTCTTTTTTTGCTAATAATCTTGTTGTCTCTATAGCTTCATGATCAGCGACTCTAATAATTGAATCATATGCATTTTGATTTAAGATATCTGGAACAAACCCAGCTCCGATTCCTTGAATCCCATGCGGACCTGCTTTTGCCCCACTCAGTACACTAGAATCTTTAGGTTCTACTGCAACTATTTCAATCCCACTATAATGCTGCTTAAGTACTTGAGAGTTTCCTGTGATAGTCCCACCGGTACCAACCCCTGCAACAAAAGCATCTAATTGATCGAACATAGATATAATTTCTGGTCCTGTGTTCTCAATATGTGCTTGTAGATTATTTGGGTTAGTGAACTGACTTACCATAAAGTATCCATGCTCATCTGCGAGTTCTTGGGCTTTTTCATTTGATCCTGTCATCCCTTTTTCTTTTGGAGTCAAAATTAACTCTGCCCCATATATTTGAAGAAGTTGCCTTCTCTCAATACTCATTGATTCTGGCATAGTGAAAATTGCTTTATATCCCTTACTAGCAGCAATCATTGCCAAGCCGATTCCCGTATTTCCGCTCGTTGACTCTATAATTGTATCACCAGGAGCTAAAATCCCATCTCGTTCAGCAGCTTCAATCATCGATAAGGCTATTCTATCTTTAACACTTGAACCAGGATTAAATGACTCAAGTTTCAAATAAACATCAGCTGAATCTACAGCAACCAAATTATTTATTTTAACTATAGGTGTTTGACCTATTAACTCATATATTTTATTTACTTTTCTCATGGTAGACCTCCATCCTTCTTCTCACCAACATTATAACGCTCTATCTATTAATAGACTACTCATATACACTGTATTCTTATATATGATTCTGTCTATGATTATATTAAGCAATTCTCAAATAAAATACACAAAAAAATAGTTTAATAATTTTTAAATTATTTTTATTAACTGATATGACTAGAACTAAATTATTTTAAACTAATAATATAACCAAATAAGTTGTAGAATTCAAAATAGATTTAAAATAAAAAAGGTTCTGAACAATTCAGAACCACAAAAAATTATTATTAAAAATTTTAAGCTCTTTGCTTCTCTTTTTTATTCAAAACTGCACCTATTAAACCAAGTATTATTAATAATGCCCCCAACAGTAATCTTGCTTCTACTGGAATGTTTTCTAAATGTCTGTCGTTATTCCTACCATTGATTTAAAAATGACAAATGGACCTATAATCAAACAATATACAATTTATTTCATTAACTCTTTCTCATAATTTTCAATGTATTATTAACTGTTAGTCTATCGTTGTTGGAGACCAAAAAAATTAAGAATTTTAATTGCCATAATAATCTATCCAATTCATTTTATAATTATCCTCATTATTCATTAAAGCACTACAGTATCCAGTATGATACATCAGGTGTCTAATCTGCATTGTAATTATCTCAATGTTAGAAAGTTTAGGATATAATGCTGAATTTTGTGATAGCCACTCATCAGTCTTATTATCAAAAAATTCATCTACTTGAGCTCTAATTAACAATATAAATCCTAGAAGTTCCTCTCTTGGCATAACATTATCAGGTTCCTGTTGAAATTCTGGAAAATATTCTCTATCAAGAAATGGTTCTACAAAAGGTTCATTATTCAGTCTAAACCAAAAATGACTCCCCATCAACGCATGTAATAATTGTTGCCAAAAGAAATGGCCTCCTATTTTTTTATAATATGTCTCTTCAGATATATCATTTACTATTGTTTCCATCATTTGAAAAACGAGCATATATTGAGTCTTCATATTTTCAATCACTCTATCACCTCTTATTAATCTTAACACCTAGATATTCTAGAAGTTGTTGGATGCTTGTATTTTTATCATAATTATCATTTATTTAGATGGTTATAAATTGTTGCTTATTATAAGAATCTTCTGCTCAATTTTTACATCAGTTTTGAATTTTTAGGTCTTGACCTATGCTTTCTAGTTGAATCGTACTTTTCCCAATAAACTCTTGTCTCATTATATTGAGTTCTAGGAATTGGTTGTCCAGCAGGAAATCCGATGTATGCTATTCCTAAAGGAACTACGTAATCAGGAATTGACAAAACTGATCTTACCGGTTTTATTACGGAAGGCAAAGGATGAACGCCTATCCAGACAGACCCAAGCCCAAGTTCAGTAGCAGCAAGTAATATATTTTGCATTGCTGCACTACAATCTTGAACCCAATAGCGCTCCATTCCACCTTTTGCAAGCTTAAGGTTTCCGCAAACTATAATCGCCGAGGTTGCATTATAATTTCCAAATTTTAACTGTTCTTTTAAGTTTGTTAGTACTAATTTATCAGTAACTATAACAAACTCCCAAGGTTGATTGTTGCACGCAGATGGTGCTGACATTGCAGCCTTCACTAGTTGTTTTAAATCCTCTTTTTTTACTTCTTTATCAGTATATTTTCTAACACTTCTCCTATGTAACATAGTTTCATATACACTTTTCATATTTTACTTCTCCTTGTTAACTTCTAAATTCTACAAAATTATTATTTCCATATCATTAATTATACAAAGACAATAATTAAATTACTTCTTTCCTAAAAGATAGATTAAGCCATTGGAGAAGTTAATTTTGGCATCCATATATGTATGACCACCAGTAAATTCTTCATATAAATATTCATAACCTTTATCTTCTAAAATATTTTTAAACGAAATATTTGCATTATAATGATAATCAAAATCTTTTTCAAATTCACCGATAGTTAGATAAATTTTTAAAGGAAGTTTTACACATTTTTCAAATTCCTTAACAATCAGTCCAGTTTCACATTTCTCATCATCATTCCAATAGAAAGCACTAGAATGACAGAATAATTTTCCGAATAAATTATGTTGTTTTAGGGCTATATAAGCAGCGTTAAGTCCACCTAAACTAAATCCCCCTATCAAATTTTTCTTAGCTTCTCTTGAAACATTATATTTATCGAACACCCACGTTAACAATTCGTTAGCGAGAAAGTCATTAAATTCCTCACTACATGTAAGTTCCTTTTCTCGATTATCGTGTGTCTCAATAAATAATGCACACACACTTGGAATTTTATTTCCATAAATCAAATTATCTAAGACAGTCTTTGCTTCTACAATGTTTAGATACTCCCATCCATCAGTAAATACCGCTAACCCGTACTCATCACCATTTTTTTGATAATCATGAGGAGTGTAAAACCATATTCTCCTCTGATTTCCTAGTACCTTGCTTTTAAACTCGGTAATCTCAACAAGTTCCCCTTGAAGAGTTCCTTCTTTTTCTATTGTCCACTCATTTTCAATATAGTTTGGTAGTGCAATGTATGATTCTTCTTTAAAGGATAAGTGATATTCATTTGGATATTTCTCATCATCAGGACATATATATTTGTTTGGGTTTAGTGGGTCGATTCTAAAGTCTAATTCTTCCCATTCTTGTCCATCAGTTTCGTTTATAACAAACATGTATACAGAATGTGATTTTCCTGATACCTTCCAGGTTCTATACCAAAGATCTGTACTTAAAAGTCTTTCCAATTTAGTTTCATCCGTATCTAGTCCAAACATTTCCCCAAAGACAGAAACACAATTAGTATCACTATTCCCTCTCCAAATTAATGTTACATAATAATTATGATTATCATCTTCTATTCTTTCGATAAGTGGAGATCCTTTTTCTTCAATCATGTTCCAAAATATGTTTATCTGGTTTTCATCACCACTCAAAATTTTTTCTTTTAATTTTTTTATTTTATGACTCTTAATTTCATCTATAATTTGTTTCATTTTAATACCTCACTTTATGTAATATTTTTATGTATTAATACTTATTTATTAATTTTTAATTTCGTGTTTTATGAGTTATTCTCTACTCAAAGATAAAAGGGTCATCATTATGAAGTTAAACTCATAAGGTAGTTCTTTAGCTATATAGCGGTACTTAAAATCCATATTTAATCATTATGCTGCATCCCCCTTTACACTTTTCGTTTTTTGGACCTTTTGATTTACCATAACCCTTTTGAACCTATGCTAAATTACTTATCAAAATTATATGTCCTTTATTAGCATATCACATAAGATTGTGCAAAAAAAGATTAAGAATCTATACTCTTGTTATTAGTGATCGATGAAAAGGCTATTAGTGTCTAAACTTTTTTTGTACAAATTAAAAAAGGCATATGAGCCTTTTAAAAAAGCAAGGGAACAGGAAATCTATCCCGCGTAGATGGTGTTAAAATGTGAGTATGTATATTTATCTACATTTGTTCTTAACTACCCTATTTATTAAATTATAAATATTCTTCTACGGCGTACATTTGTAAACAGTTATCTATAATAATCCATGTTTATATAATATCTCAGCTTCTTTCCAATATTGAGAAAAGTTCTCTTGATAAAATTTTAAGTTTGGATGGTTAGGATTATTTAACAAATTATCTGTCTTAATTAATCGAAGAACATGTCCACGAATAATATCTTTTCTATACTGTGGTAATGTCTCATATTTCTCATAGATAAATTTGCCTTGTTTTTCATATTCCATTATTTTCTCGAACACATCATCAATGTATTCAAAGTCAACAATAGGAACTAGAGAATCTGATGTTACACAAGTATGAACACCAGTGGAATCATTAAGCTCATATTCTCCATCGCAGTGATAAATATATCCGCTTAATCCCTTATAAAAATATTCCAATGCCCCACTAAACATTTCTTGAAAAACTAAAACGCCATCTTCGCGAATATCGAGCATAGGCATTTTTGTACTTAGTTTTTCTGTATCCCATATATAATGTAGTGCTAGCTGCTTACTTGTAGTTAAATATACTACCGCTCCTTTTAAGTTAGAATAAAACGATGCAAACGGAATAAGTTCATTAAGACCTTCTTTTGTTGTTCCATGATAATATTTCATATAAATCCCTCCTATATAATTATCATATATTTTTTCATATTAAATTAACAGTCTGTTAAATAATGTTAAAATATGATATAATATATATATAATAAAGAGGACAAAACTTGTCCTCTTTTCATTTTTTTAATAGTTTTTTATACTTAAATCGAGTTTAAAATGTTCTTAATTTTATTATTCTTGCAATAATTGAAGATCTCAACAATTAGTAGAACAAATATTAATATGTCTCTAATAATATGAATTAAATAATAATCTAGAATAGTTAAACCTGCAATTATTAACACAAATCTTAAAATTTTAATCAACGCAAATATTGCAATTACAGTAACAGTATATATTCTAGAGTGCTTATTGTTAAAAATACACGCGACAATTACTATGATATTTCCAGTTATAATGAAAATATTATTTATTATGTTATATACTGTAATTGAGTTTAATTGTGTCATAATATGAGCACATAGAATACCACCTAAAATACTGTAAACTATCGGAAGCAGAAACAAAAAGGCGATTCTTTTATGATTTCCTAGACCTATAGTATATATTGTTAATGAAGCCCAAAACGCAATATTAACTAACTGATAAATTGCATATATAATATAGTAGTCGATTGATGCAGAAATATTTCTATAATAGAAAAATACACTATTAAATAATATACTTAGTATTATTACTATTAATAATGTTAATTTACTTTTCATATTATCCTCCCCAAATCCCAATTGTTGGTATATTATTCAAATTTAATATAATTTACCTTCTTCTTTCATTTGCTTTTCCCTTTGAGTTCCGATAGCACTTCCAAACACAAGTCCTAAACTAATACCTATTCCCGTACCCTTTCCACTACTTACCCCAGTTCCAACAGAAAGTCCAATCATCATCCCAAAAGCTGTATACGTAGTTAATATTGACCCCTTCTCGTGTAAATCAAATTGACTTTTTACCAATTGTTTAAGAAGGGCGAAATCTTTTAAGTACTTTTTTTGTTGTTTTTTATCATCAAAATTTAAATTTTCAAGTGAATTTTTTAGTTGTATCATTAAATCCTCTACTTCTTTATTTTGATATTCGTAAAGTTTGATAGATAGATTTATTAATGTATCTATACCTAGCTTCTTTGTCTTCTTTTCATTAAATTGACTTGTAATATCTTTTATATTTTTGTCGTAATCTATAAACATATAATCCCTCTTCTTTCTTTATATTAAATCTATATGTAACATTTCAACTGAAAATTATATCTTTACTTAAACCTTTGAATTTTAAGTCTTCTCATTAATTAATTTACCATAACCTTTGTCAATGTTAACTTATAATCCATGAGTATTTCCTCCCATGTATTCCTTTAAATCTAGTATACATTATATATTTATTAAACAGCAAAAAAAAAACTATTTTATATACTCTTTGAAAATTTTTATGGCAGGGGAGACAGGAATCGAACCCACATAGACGTTGTTGGAGTACGAGTTTACATATATTAGTTAAAAAAACACTGCTTTTAATCAGTGTCATTCAAATATCAATGATATTTCTTACTTATACATCAATTCTTACACTTTACAAATCTAATTAGCTAAACTACGTTAAAAAAAGTTTAACTCTTAGTAAAATATTTCTATAATAATCTGAGAAAGTTGATATGCTGAATAAATTAATACCCAACTTATTAAATAATGAATAAAATTTATTTTCCTCTTAATAAATTTGGATGAACCATAAAATGCCCACCAAATCGTTATTATGTATACACCGAATATGGCTACTAATGAAGTAACCATCCAAAGTGCAAAACCTGATCCAACTACTATTGATGCAAGAGA
>Ga0209379_10002779_pt1 | contig 10426 bp, 5 predicted proteins | sample tdDd001_FD_187124 | JGI IMG/M metagenome (GOLD analysis project Ga0209379, IMG submission 187124) | Marine sediment microbial communities from the Atlantic coast under amendment with organic carbon and nitrate - tdDd00.1 (SPAdes)... | ecosystem: Environmental > Aquatic > Marine > Coastal >...
TGCCTATATTGCCAACCAATGGAAAAACGACAGCACAATTTTAGATTGTCATGCAGCTTATGGTAACGACGGAATTGTAGATGGATATAGAAATCCTTCGGTATCTTATTTCGAAGTTCAAGCAGTTTACTCTCCTGTTAAAATTATAGAGAAGAAGATTAATTTAGAAATAAATGAATCGCCAAATATTACAGTTCAAAACCATTACGATTTTATCGATCTAAAAAAGCACCAATGCACTTGGAAATGGTATAGCAACAACAAGCTACAAAAAGAAGGAGAATTACAATTAAATGCAATGTCTCATACAAAGCAAGAACTGCACATTCCTTTTACATTTAAAAAATCGCTTGCCAATAAAATAAATGTAATCGAAATTTCTGTTTTTGATCATGAGAAAAGAAATATTCTAATCAAAACCATTCAAATTCTTACTAAAACTGATATTGTTGATATAAATAAGAATGAAGTAGATAATAAGCCTAAATTTAAAACAATACCTACTGGCTCTGAAATTAAAATAGGTACAAATCAGAAATTAGTTGTTGATAAAAATGGAAAGTTTAAATTCCTTTTAGATTCACAAGTTGTTGCAGAAGGACCTATTCTTAAAACCGGACGAAGAGCGGATAACACAATTAAATGGTTGACCTATTACAATAAAAAGAAAAAAAGAAAAGCATTACCTAAGTTTTACCTTGATATTATTTCAGAAAATTATCGTCTAAAAGATGCTAAATGGTTTAAAAATGAATTCGAAATAAAACTCAAATTGTTGTATGCTTTCACATTAAAAGATATAAAAGAAAGAGTTCTACTTCATTTAGATATGACAATTAATGAATCAGGAAATATTGATTTCGAATATCAAATTGATGAAAATACAACAGAAATTAAGTTTTTGGAGTTGGGTTTTGGCTTAAAAATCCCAAACCTATTGGAAAATATTGCATGGATTGGGGATGGTCCTTATCCTCAATATCCAAGAAAAGAATCTTCAGGAAATTACAATTATCACAAAATGAAAATTACAAATTCCAATTTTGAAGGAAATCATACAAACATTAGTGCAATACTTGCCACTAACACTATAAAATCAGGAATTGGAATTCTTTCTAATAATGAAAATTGGGCATTTAATACCGATCAGGATTCTTACATTTTATCGAATATGATATTTGTAGGAGATCGACCTAAAAAAGGAGCTGTTCCAAGCTTAATAAGCTTAGATAAAGCGTATAAAAATAATTTCTCTTTCTTCTTATTTAAGAAAGGAAAAATAACAAAGCAATTAAAAGGATTATTATAATAAAAAAAGAGTGGGATAAAAAAGTGTTTATCCCACTCTTTTCATTACAATTTCCCTTGTCAATCTTCACCTTTAAATTCTTATCTTTAAAAACTTTTTTAATGAGTTTTTATGATTCAGAATTTTAAATATCTTACACATAGCGAAGAAGATAAACATTGGGGTTTATATGCCAATGTTTCCGGTTTTGCACAAATTAATATCAAAGAAATTTATCCTCCAGAAGGACATCCTGATGAATATTTTTTCCAATGGAATCAGGGAAGAATTTTGGATGAATTTCAATTGATTTACATCACTGAGGGCGAAGGAATATTTGAAACCAAACACAAAACCTATCAAATAAAAGCAGGAAATATTATCTTATTATTTCCTAACGAATGGCATCGATACAGACCTCTGCATGAAACAGGTTGGACTGAAAATTACATTGGTTTTAGTGGTGAAATTGCCAAAAACTCAATGTCGTTTTTCAAGAAGAATGATCCGGTTCAGTATATTGGCTTCAACGAATCAATAGTGAATAGTTTTAAAAGCATATCACAATTAGCACAAGAAGAAACATCCGGATTTCAGCAGGTAATCAGTGGGCATATTCTTTTTATTCTTGGCAAAATGCGACAAATTATTCTAAACAAATCTTTTGCTAACACTCCTATCGAAAAAACAATCAATCAGTCCAGAATTTACATGCGCGATCACCTTTCAGAGCATATCAATTTGGAAGAATTAGCTGATATGCTAAACATTAGCTATTCACAATTTCGCGGCTCTTTTAAAAAATATACAGGAATTTCACCAGGGCAATATCTGCTGCAATTAAAATTGCAAAAAGCTAAAAATCTTTTGGTAAATTCTACACAAAACATCAAGGAAATATCATTCAATTCAGGCTTTGAATCGCCCTTTTATTTTTCAAAAGTTTTTAAAAAGCATATTGGCATTTCACCATCTGACTTTCGAGAAAAATTTAATTAAACGATTAAGAATACTTCTCAATCGTTCTTGAAACCAATCGATTCAATATTTTTTAACTCCAAAGAGTTTTCCTCCTCAAATAGGAATTCCGATTCCTCGATAATCCAGGATTTTGCATTTTTTATAAAGCCTCCATTTTTAGCTTTAATATTTACTCCATTAAAATGCAAACCGCTAACTGGAACTTCTTCATAACCTTCCACCTTAAATGCTGTTTTACAATCTACAGCTTTAATGTTCTTAAAATAGATATTTTTCAGATGACAAAATCCTTTCTCTGCTGGAGTAACTTTCTGCAATAAAACTTTCCAATGCTTTGGAATTTTATTGTTATCATATCCTTCGGGCAAATTACAATAGCTGTATTTTGGATTCCAATTCATCGACATTTCAAAAACAATAGGAATATTTTTCATTTCGATATTTTGGATGTAAATATTTTCGATCACACCACCACGAGTTCGAGCCGATTTAAACCTGATTCCCGTATCAGTTCCATCAGCTTTCATATCCGAAACAAACACATTTTTAATTCCTCCCGATGTTTCGCTTCCAAAAACAACCAAACCCGATCCTTCAGCAGTTTTATTATTTCGAATAACAATATACTGACACGGCTTATTCACTCTTAAACCATCGGCATCACGACCAGCTTTCAAACAAAAATTGTCATCCATACACTCAACATCACAATTCTGTACCAATACCTTTTCTGATGAATCGATATCGATCCCATCAGTACTTGGTGCATATCTATCGGTATGATTGTCAATAGAAATTCCATCGATCGTAACATTTTGTGAATACAAAATCTGAACTGTCCAAAATGGAGATTCTTTTAGAGTAATATCCTGAATTAAAACATTTTTGGAATCCTTTACAACAAGCATTCGTGGACGCTTGCAATCGTAATCTCTAATCCATTTCAAATCTTCTTTTTGATAAATGGGCTTCATATAAACAAATTTATCCCAAAAGATTCGTCCTCGTCCTTGTAAGTCTGCATGCCCGGATATTTTCACATTTTTTGCATTATTGATATTAATCAATGCCGAAGGCCATTTAACTTCAATTCCCGCTACACGGGTATCAATTTCCGGATAATCACACAATTCGGTACTTCCCAAAATTATTACTCCTTCTTCAAATTTTAGATGAACATTATCTTTCAGATAAATACTACCTAGCAAGTAATATCCTTTAGGGAAATAGATTACACCACCACCTTTTCGGGAACATTTATTAATTGCCTTCTGAACTGATTTTGTGGCATTAAAAATCCCTGTATTACAGGCATCAAAATCAATAACATTATAGGTATTATTTTTAAACTGATTAGCTTTATATCCAACTTGATTGACCCATTTTAAATGTTTTTTAAAATCCTGTGCATAAATCTCCGAAAAGGAAAAAAGGGTGAAGCTGTGTATCCAAAATACAATACAAATTGCTTTTTTTATATTCTTAATATCCATCTAAAAATATCCTAGTTTAACTTTAATAATTCAACCTTCCCATTTAAACCTGATGGTAGAATATCCCAGTTGGAAGCATCAAACTTCTCATAATTTAAATCTACGATATTGATATTGTGAAATTTCTTCCATTCTATTCCCTGTTGATCCATATAACGAATTCGATTTGCTCCCAAATTGCAAACCTCTATACGCAATTTATTCTGTCCATTTTGCAAATAATCGGTAACATTCAACTCGTATGGAAAACACCAAAGAGTTCCTGCCTCTTTTTCGTTAATAAAAACTTTGGCAGTTGTCTCCACTTCCGAAAATTTCAGAACATATCGATTAGTAGTTTTCTGATCTAACACAAATGAAGTGGAATACTGTCCCATACCGGCAAACTGCCTAAACGAATCTTCTTTAAAATCTGTCCAAAAGCTCAACTCCTCCATTTTTTTGCTTGGAGGTAGTTCAGGACCACCTTTTAAAGCATTAAAACTCCATTCTCCCTTTAAATCTTGAATTCTATTTACTTGCGGATATTCAAAATCTTTAACTGAATCAACAGCCTTATTGGTAAATCGAATAATCATTGAACTTCCCGGCTGTAGGTAAACATGAACTTTTGCATTCTTGCCATTATACTTGGATTTTGCTTTGTGCACTTCACCGTTTAAGGGATTCATAAAAAGAACTTTCTCTGCGCCAAATTTAAATTCTATTTCTCTATCAATGATTTCATTTTCGTGATTTGCAACAAAATAGAAATAGCCATCCTCAGTTTTTCGTGAAATATTCTTTACCTTATAATCCATTAATTTTTCACGATTTACACCAATTTTATCCAGGATCATCTGAATATTACCAACATATATATTTCCTTTTCCCCATACAGTATTCTTTAGATCAGAATTTCCTTTAAGCTTAATATTTGCAATCAAATCAATCAATTCTTTCTCTTTGGTTTGATATTCTTGAAAACCAACGACAGTTTTAGGCCAATTGCTGAAGATTACAGTAGCTCCTTGATTTGCTAAACTCAGCAAAACTTTGAATGTCGATAACCTAATTCTATCAATTTTAGGAACAACAATTGTTTTGTAGAACGATTTATTGTACGTTTTTATTTGCCCATTCTCTACCTTCATATGATTTTGAATTATGCGATCAGTAGTAAAATCAAACTGATACCCTTTCTCTAGCAATTCATCTGCCTCGGGCATATTTACCCATTCATTGGAATTGTGTAAGGTCAATTTTTTATCCAATTGTTCAGCATCAAAATTATAATCGTTAGGAGACCAATAAATCAAAAAATCATTGGTATGAACACCCTGTTGCAAAACCGACTGACAACGCGCGATATACTGATTCATTGACCCAATATGATCCCATTGCGGATTATTAGGATCGATATGAGTTGATGCATAAAACGACCAACCTGGCCATCCTGCTCGCTTTGGGGAGTAAGCTGTACCGTGAAAAAACAAATGTGTTACTCCTTTTACAAACAACTCATCCAACTCTGGCTTACATTGATATAATGGTGTTTGAAAATGTTCATTCAGCCAAGTGTGAGTTTCGCAGGAAATCAATTTTTCTCCATTTTGATGAGCCGCAGATGAAGCAAACTTTTTAAATAGCTGATTGCTTTCGGTATGACGTGCAGAACTTTTATCAATGTAAGATTGTAAAAATGGAAAGTTAGTGGAATGAAAGGTTTCCAATTCAGGAATTCCAACTGCAGCATACAAATCAATCAAATTTCCAGGTGATCCATGAGCCTGATTTCTGGTTATTGCCGCATGTTTATTTGCCCATTTCGACCAAGTATTGGTGAAATTTTCCAAAACCATTTCACCCAAAACATCTCTATAATCGGATTTAATGCGTGCAATTAACTCTGAATCACCTTTACCACTCAATTCCTTTGTATATAATGCCAAATCATAGCCCTTAGTTCTTTTAAAATATTCAAATAACTCTTGTGAAGAGTTACATCCAAATACTTCATAACTATCGTTAAAAAAGCTACGAATACCCGGATTTTGAGTAAAGGCTTTATCAAATTTTTGAAGATAATGCTCTGTAGATTTCTTTGAAAAATGATTAAAAACCAAACCTTCACCTCCTGGAGCAGCTCTTTTTACCTTTTGCCCTGTATTAATCTGACTTGCAACAATAATTTTTCTTCCCTTAGCGGAAATGTCAGTAATCTTAACTCCTGACTCCAACAAATTGATTCTTTCTCCAGCCTTATTAAAAGCTGATAATGCCAATAAATCCTCCTCTGGATTATTCTTCACTTTTAGGATATAATCATTTATTTGATTTTGGTTCAGATTCCCTAAATGATGGAATAAAAACTTTTTGGCAGCAAATTCATTAGTAATTGTAGGACCACCGAATGGCCAGCCGGTGCCTGTATTCATGTCAACACCCATATTGTTTTTAGTAGCAGCCTTAACTGTTACATCCAACATCTCCATCCATTTTGGAGAAAGAAAGTCGATATCTGTTTTCTCTTCACCTTTTACACCATAAATCGGGGTAATTTCTACACCACCAATCCCTTTATCGGCATATTCTTTTAGCAGGAATTCCAAATTTTCCCGATCAACATTACTTCCTAACCACCACCAACGAGTCCATGGCTTGGCTTCAGTGGTAATTTCAGGCCAATAAGAATCATTTGAATATTTTGCTTCATTCTTGCATCCACATAAAAAGCACAAAAAGCTAAAAAAGAGTAAAATCCTATACATTGTATTCTCAATATCTTAAATTATCGTTTTCATGCAAAGTAAATTTTTAGCAATCTTCCGTAAAATGTACAAACTGACATTTCTTTTTTACTTTTTGCACTTCTTATTTTATACAAAAACTAAAACATACAATTTTTCGTTGTTACCGATTTCTCGATGATCACCTCATTTTTATTTTTAATCACCAAGTTTGATTTTTGGTTTAAAGATTTGGCATCAAGTTTTCGAAAAGAAATACTGTGAGATGATTGGATTTGAATCGCATCCAAATCTTTCGTTTCCAAATCAATGTTCTTAAATGCAAAATTATCAGCATTCATGATTTTAACCCCATGTTTGCTTTCCATTTTTATATTCTTGAATTGCATATCTGCAATTAATTGATCATCTATCCCTTTAGCAAACAATGCATAATTTGAGTTATCGGAAATAATATTTTTAAAATAGAAATTTCGGAAAATAGGTCTTTTATCCGATTTGGGAGTTATGGAACTGGATTCGTAATGCATATTTAACTTGATAGCCTCCTTTTTAATATTATTCATGATGATATTCTCAAACCAAATATTCTCAATGAGTCCGCCTCTTCCAATCATTGATTTAATTCGAATTCCTCTTTCGGTATTGGAAAAATTACAATTGTAGGCATATACTCTATTAATTCCACCAGACATTTCACTCCCAAGAACAATACCACCGTGTCCGTGATGCGTGTTACAGTTTTTAACGATTATTCTTTGCGATGGCTTTGCAACTCTCCAACCATCCTCATTCAAACCAGACTTAATCACGATACAATCATCTCCTGTTGAAAAATAACAATTATCAATTAACATCTTCTCACATGAATCAGGGATAATACCATCATTATTAACTCCTTCCGTAATTACTCTAATGTTTTGTGCAATGATATTTTTGCTATAAATCATATGTACAGTCCACATAGGACCAGAACTAACCTCAATATCTTTTAAAAGGATGTTTTTACAATCGATAAACTGAATTAATGAAGGTCGAAGCATAGACTGCTGTTCATAATTCAACAAGTTTCTTTTTTCAGGTTTAACTCCGTTGATTACCTGCTGGTATAAATTCGATAAACTTACCTTCTGTTTTTTTTTCATAAACCACCAGGCAGAACCATTTCCATCAATCTTTCCTTTGCCTGTAATTGCAATATTTTGGCAGTTTCGTGCATAAATCAAAGGATGATAATTCATACACTCAAACCCTTCCCAACGTGTAAAAGTCGAAACCATATACTTTTTAATATCATCCGAAAATAACAATACAGCACCTTCTTCAAGATGCAAATTGACATTACTCTTGAAATTAATAAAACTGGTCATCCAAGTTCCCGAGGGAATTACAACTCTCCCGCCTCCTGCTTTATTACAAGCATCAATAGCCAATTGAATTCCATTTTGATTATCTACTTTTCCTCCTGAAACTGCTCCAAAATCAACAATAGAGAAATCCGTGTCTGTAAATTGTGGAATTTCGAAAACTTCCTTTCCCCAAGGAGTATTTTCCGTGATCTTTCGAGTATTTTCTGCCTTTATCTGAAAAGTAAATAAAAGAAAAGTAATTAGAGTGAAAATATAATTATTCATCAAAACTATTTTTATTAGAATTCAACACAATTTCCATATACTCCTTTAGATATTTCATGTAAATATCTCTTGGACTCGCCTGGTATTTCTTGCATAAATATGCAGCATAACCAACAGCTGCACCCATTTGACCTGTAGTATTCATTACACGTGGACCACCTAAACCAACATGAGAACAACTAAAGCATCTTCCAGCCATAAACAGATTTTCAATATTTTTTGAATATAAACTTCTGTATGGCACATAATACTTTTCAGTTTCGTAAAAAAGTGCTCTGGATAAAAAATCTGGCTTATTATTCTCCTTTAAATGCTGCTGATAATGCACATCTATTTCGCGTGTTTCGACCACAACAGAATCGGGAAATTGAGCATGAGTTCTTACATCATTAAATGTGTAAATATGATCGCCTACCAGTCTTCTTGATTCTCTTTTACCAGAAATATAGCTTACCCATTCCAAGGCTACATTTTCATTACCTTCCTTTTGTTTGGCATTGTAAAAAGAACCGTAAATTGCTCTTAACATGTGGTCACGAATTTGTTCTGCATCATCAATCTGGTTCAAATCGTTGGTGCTGTATTCCCATCTCCAGCCTCCTTCAAGAGCTTCATTGTCTTTTGCAACAGCAATAGCCCAAGGAACCTCAGGAAAATCCTGTACGGTATTTGTTTTATAACTATTCCATAATAAGGAAGTTCCCATTACTCTGTTATCAGCTTTTTTAGGACTCCATAATTCATCATATTTATCCCAGGCTTCGCCAAATTTATCTGAACTTTCACGTCCATACATGTATTTAGCCTTAGCCCAGTAACCAATCCATCCATCGCCGGTACAATCAACAAATAAGGGAGCTTTAAACCTTACAATTTCCTGAGAGATAATATTTTTTGCATCTACATATTCAATTTCATCATTGTCTGCATAGGCATCAAAGGCTCTCCAATTTAGGAATAAGTGAATATTTATATATTTCTCAATATTTCTTAATCGTTTTTCATCCTCTTTGTAGGCTTTTTTTGAACCATTTGGATAATGCTCGGTATCAATCATTTTCATGATTCGCTCAAAATGACCATAAATACCCAAAGTATGTACTCGAACTTCACTACTTGCATTTCCCCCAAGTACTGGACGGTCGTGAATTAAGGCTACCTTTAAATCTTTCTCGGCTGCTGCAATTGCTGCGGCACATCCTGCTATTCCACCACCAATAACAACTAAGTCGAATTCCTTCTGTACTTTTGGAGATTTCGATTTATGGTGCATTTTTGTTCTCCATTGAGACAGGTGATCTGCATTTTCAGGTGGAGCCACATTCTTTTTTGAAAGATATATTGCATCGCAACGACCATCAAATCCGGTTAAATCAACCAATTCAATCTGATGTTCTTTTTTAGCAAGATACTCCTTACCAACATACTGCCAAGTCCATCCTTTTTTAGTTCCTAATTCACTTTCAAGTAATCGATCATTTATTTTTAATTTAAATTTTCCAGGAGCTTCCCATTCTCCCGGAACCCAATTTTTGGTACGAACCCAAATGTGATATTCTCCCTTTGATTTAAGCTTAAATGAAGTTTTTGCATTAGCAACAGCTACACCCATACCATGAGCCAACAAATATGGTGATCCCATTTCCTCAACAAATTGTGGATCAACTACCCATCCTCCTTTATTCTTAAATCCTTCCGCTTCTAATAAAATTCCTTTATTTTGAGCGTAACTTGAAATCTGAACTATTAACAGAAAAATTACAACTAGTTTTTTCATGAAATTATCTTGTTTTTATTTCCTCGTAAAGTTTGTACATCGCCCATAGTGGATTATGACCTAAGTAATCCGGACAAGGCATATTGGGTTTATTATGAGATTTTCTTTTCACATCCTTCTGATTGCCAGAATTAGGATGATAAAATTCCCATATTTTACCCGTTTTATTGAACTGATTAGCTGTACTGTCTAGTGCACGCTTTAATAGAATTTTTGCTGCATCATATCTTCCATACTTGATACAAGCACGTGCAGCCCAATAAGTCATACTATTCCAAGCCGGACCACGCCACATTCTCAATTCAAACTTTGGATCACTCATCGAAACTGTAGTTATCGGGTGCTCAGATAGAAAATGCTTGGGATTCATCAAGTATTCGTCTATAATAAAATCAGCTCTCTCTTTTGATATCGCTCCCACCATCATTGGCCAGAAGTTCTCAAGAACAAAATGCTGTTTGCTTTTATCTTTTACCGACCAACTATCAAAATAACTTCCTGTTTTTGCATCAAATAGACTATCA
>Ga0209379_10002781_pt1 | contig 10423 bp, 8 predicted proteins | sample tdDd001_FD_187124 | JGI IMG/M metagenome (GOLD analysis project Ga0209379, IMG submission 187124) | Marine sediment microbial communities from the Atlantic coast under amendment with organic carbon and nitrate - tdDd00.1 (SPAdes)... | ecosystem: Environmental > Aquatic > Marine > Coastal >...
ACTGTGATATAACTCGATCCTGGTCTCAAAAAAACCTTATTTATAAACATTTTAACATGTGAAAATTTATGAATAACACTAAGCTCATTGCCCTACTGCCAGACCTTGCGAGCTTCATTCTGATCGTAGAAGAAGGCAGTTTTACAGCGGCAGCGAAAAAGTTAGATGTCACCCCCTCTGCGTTAAGTAAAATGGTCACGCGCTTAGAATCATCACTATCTGTGAAATTGTTTGAGCGCACTACTCGCAAGCTCATCATTACTCAATCTGGCCAACAGGTATACGACCAGGCGATCATCATGGTCAACGCCGCTAAGCAAGCGATAGAGCTCTCAACATCCGATCATACTGAAATGCGAGGTGCGCTGACTGTGGCGGCACCTGAAGCATTTCTAAACTCAGTGCTGCAACCCTTTGTTGTACCGTTTTTAAAAAAATACCCAGATATTCAGCTCAAGCTTCGAGCAGCAGATGGAGAGATTGATTTAATTCGTGACAACATTGATGTGGCGTTTAAGCTCACCGACAAGCCAGATGAAAACCTCGTATTGAAAGAGATCGGCAGTACAAACTTAGTCTTATGTGCGAGCCCAGAGTATCTAAAACATCGTGGTATACCTGAGCACCCAAGCGATCTCGAATCTCACGACTGTCTCTACTTAGCCGAAAATGATCGTGACCATATTTGGGATTTCTTTAAAGATGATGAATACCACTCGATTCCAGTCACAGGTCGATACGCAGTCAACCAATCTCAAATGCGTCTAACTGGGGTGAAGAATGCACTCGGTATCGGGATTTTCCATGACTTTGTGATTGCTGAAGCCTTAGCCAAGGGTGAAGTTGTTCAGGTCTTATCCGATTGGACTATTAAAAGTAACTACCATGGCGCCGTTGCTATGCAGTACCCACAAACCAAATATATGCCAGCAAGGCTCAGAGCCTTTATTGATTACGTCAGTGAAAAACTCACCTATAAACTGGCCAAATAAAGAGGCCCTCATTATGAGGGCCAATTAATCACTAAGCTAAATACGCTTGTAAACGTTCAGATCTGCGCACAATAAGCCAATCAAGTAATGCAACCCCTGCAATAGTGGCACCTGCTAGAGGGAAGCAGAGTCCAACCACCAATACAGTTACAAGGCCAGATCGCCAGATTTTCTCTTGCTCAAATCTCGCAGGTACGCCTAGTGTCGCTCGCCCTTTTGGACGTCGTACCCACCACATCACCACACCTGTTATTGAAATAATAATGAACGCCAAACAGAAAAAGACATTGAGTAGCTTATTCACGATACTGACATCGCCTTGATGCAGCGAAACGCCAGCGGCCATCAATTTAGCCACGACACTGTAATCTTGCCATGTGACATCCATCAGCACCTCTCCTGAATACTGATCAAAATGCGTTGTTCTGTCATCTCGCGGGTCAATCACATCACCTGCCATTGAGTTGGCCGCTACGGTATACACGCCAGTGTCAGAGCGAGGCATAAAGACTTTAAACTGAGTCAAACCCATCAGCTTCGCTTTCTCTATTACATCATCAAGCGGATATGTCTTAAGGTTGTGCTGTTCGAAGGATTCTTCACCATGATGCCCAGAATGATCCTCTGCTTCCGTGAGTACTTTTGATTCCGGTAAGGCCGACAATTCCAAGTTCCAAGGTAACTCTTCCTCGCTACCGTGATTCAAGCTTGCGTGGGTCAAATCAGATTTAGGCTTTTCACCCCATGTGTAGTAAGTCGGAAAAGTGTTCCAACCCTGAACCATTTTCGCACCCCATACACCAGCCCACGCTAAACCAGATAGAATGAACAGGAGCAAAACCACAGAGAGCACTCCGCCTAAATTGGTGTGGATATCGCGCACTAGAATACGAGTACCAGAAGAAAAACGAATCTTCATAAACCCTGCTTTACTCGCATTGTCGGTCGGCAGCCACATGTAGATACCCGAAACTAATAGCAGCACACTCAAACTAATAGCAACCTCGATAAGGTAATCACCCCACTGACCAATTAGAAGCGTTCCATGAATATCGTTTGCCAGTTGATACCAACTATCGCTGCGATCTATTTCCCCAAGAACTGTCGCGGTGTATGGGTTAACAGTAATGAATAGAGAGCGTCCATCTTCATATCGAATACTGACACGGTTGGCGACATCAGCCCGATTAGAAGCCACAAACTGGGTGACAGATGCAAATGGATAGGCTTCTTTTACCGCGGCAATTTGCTGTGAGACAGGCTTCGCTGAATCTTGTGGCGCAATAGATAATATTTGTTCGTATCGCGCCGTCTCAATTTCATCATCAAATAACATCACGATTCCCGTGAGGCTAAGCATAATCATAAAAGGAACGACGAATAGACCCGCATAAAAGTGCCAACGCCAAGTCAGAAAGTAGCGCACTTTCGCTGTTTGTTTCTTTTGAGAGGTTTGTTCAATAGACGGACGTGCTTGTCCTTTAGGCGAAGTCTTAATTTGACTACCCAACATAATATTTTCCTTTTTTAGGCGCAACAGAACCACCCCCGAATCAATTAAACGCGGGAAGTCGCTGAGCAGCCTGAACTTTACTTATTAGAATAGATTTACTTTTTATTAAAATTATTTAGGAAAACGATGCGATTGGAGGAGCACGAGGGATAGCCAGTTGATAACGAGCACTTAGAGCCAAAAAAGTGTACGCTTCAAACGGCGCTATCGATTGTCTTGCGACATAGAGTGGGGTTGGAAGTGAGTCTTGATGAAAACTAGAAAAGTGACTGAATGGACAAGGTTTGCTGTGTTGAGTCTCAGCTTTCCCCTCTTCGACTTGGACAAGTTCAAAGCCGTTTACTGTACATAGGGTCGCCCAAACACCAGCATTCGAACCATGAGCATTAATAACAGGCATCAAAGTGACAAGCACCCAACTAAGGGCACTTGCGAATAGCATAGTTCGGTTAAAGCTGACTGTACGTAACATTGTCACTCTCTATTAGTAGAGCGCAAATATATAACGAAACAGTAACAAATACCGCAATTTAAGTCTTAAAACTCAACTACCATCAAAGTTTTTATAAAACCAATTGATAGATAGAAGGGCCAAAACTCTCCCTAGCCGAACAACTTGCTCCAGATGCTTGGATTACGTTTGTCGTGATACTCAACACGCAGATCATCAACGACTTTCAGTTCTGCTTTTGCCGCTTCTAGTTGACCACTTTCTAACTTGCTCTCAACAGAGTCAAGTGCCACTGAAAGCTTACTGAAACCTTCAAAATAAGTATCAAATTTTTCTGGTGGGTAATCGCCACGCTTTGCCTGTTCAACCAGCTCCGATAAACTGCCAACAGCGGTTTTCATAGTGTCAACTTCCGTTGCCTCAGCCGCTTGCTTAAATTCCACTTTCATCTGCTTCATTGCCGCTTTCAAATCAAAATCAGAGGCAAAAGTTTGAGCTGACATTACAATAGCGAAAATAGGGAGTAACTTTTTCATTTTGTTTTACTTATTGATTTAATAACAGACGCAGAGTGTACTGAATTTGTTGATACACTGAATCCTAAATTTGTTTCGATTTATAAATGGTCATATTCAGTGATTGGAGCTCTTCCTCGCAGGGCTAAAAAGTCGAGAAACTGACGAGATGAATGAGTAATTACCTTTTCTGAGGCAATACCAACCTCATCCAAGAGCTTAGATACTAGGTCTAAGTTGCCCACATCGTGACAGAAGTGTGCATCACTCCCCGTCGTAAAATAGACGCCAAGCGCTTTACCGACTTTTGCAATCTCATAGCAACGCTCAACGCTACCGACACGGCTATTGCCTCTCAGCGTAGTGTTATTGATCTCAATCGCAACGTTGTGCTTTTTCGCTTCCGCCAATACCACTTCAAAATCAAAGTCGAAATTTGGATTGCCAAGGTGACCTAGTGCATCGACTCGTCCGCCTTCAATCACATTAATCAACGCTTGAGTATGCGTCTCTTTGTTTGTAGGCCTAAAAACGGGTTCATGAAAACTGGCGATAACCCAATCTAAATTTCGGTCCGTTGTTGGATGAATATCAACCTCCCCCTCGATATTTAGAATATTGGACTCGACGCCACGTATTACCGCTACCCCTTCAAGAAATCGTGGTAATACACGCTGATTGGAGAAAAACCAATAGTGCGGCGCACCCGGCATCGACTCAGCATGGTCTGTCGTGCAAAACATCTCTAATCCATTTTCTTTTGCTAAGCGTGCATTCTCTATCAAGGTGCTGTAAGCATGTCCACTCGCGTAGGTGTGAGTGTGGGTATCAATAACAAGTTTCATAGTCACAACGGTCTAATTAGCATTGGCAGATTATGTTATCAGCCTTTGTTTATCGATGCTTGTATAAACACATGACAAGTTGATGAAAAACAGAACAAGTTAGAATTTGGGGATTTCTCATTATTTAGCTAATACTTATTAAGTTAATAATAAAAGGTGGAACATGAGAAAACGCCGCTATTCGCTCAGTATTCACATCACGAGTTTATTTTTGATTCTGACTACTTTAGTCGGAGCTGTCTTAATTGCGATCAGCTACCAACATGCACAAGAATTGCTTTCTGGTAGTGCCAAAGAATTAAGCAGGGAAAACAGTCGTCAACTGGAATCAACCTTTCAATTGAAAACAGGCCCCATCTTTACGACGCTAGATTTTATGGCGTTGAGCCGAATAGTTGAAAAGAACATTAACCCTTATAAAGATACTCGATTTCTTACCTCACTCAATCTGATATTTGAACGAAACCCTGGTCTTGTTGCGCTCTACTATGCGAATGAAAAAGGCGACTTAACACTCTTTAGAGCACTCCGTTCAAATAGTGATCGAGAACAATTTGGTGCGCCACCTAAAGCAACCTTAATGGTCAATCGAACCAAAGTCAGTGGCACCAATGCTTTCTACTTTCTAGATGGGAGTTACAAGCTGCTCAAGCAAAAAACAACACGAGATAATAAGTTTGATCCCCGAACGAGGCCTTGGTTTAAAAACGCTGACAAAGATGGCGAGATACGCTTAACCAACCCTTACTTCTTTTACTTTTTAAAAACCAACGGCATTACCCTAGCTCGAAGAACTCCAAACGGGAATTCCGTGGTTGGCGCGGACTTCACCCTAAACTCCCTCTCCGAACAAATCAGTCAACTTGGTTACTCGGACTCTAGTCGCCTGATACTGTTTGACAATCAGTTCCATGTATTAGCGCAGCATCAATCAGAGATAAAACTTGATGATGATATCAGCGCTGTAAGGGATAAACTCGAGGGGAGTATTTTTGCATCTGTCTTGGATCGTGTATCCAGTCAAATCTTGTATGAACAGGCATCCCAAGATAATACAAATTGGTCCATCACTTTAACGCCGGTGAGCCTAAACAAACACACGCGAATTCTTCTCGCCGAAGCAACACCACAAGAAGATTTATTGCAAAACCTGCTCAGTATGCGAAATAAGCAAGTCCAAGTCGCTTTCTCATTATTAGCCGTGAGTTTCCTTGTGGTGTGGTTCGTCGCCAAACGGCTGGCAAACCCTCTTCAAGCGCTCATGCAGCAAACCGATAGTATTGCTCGTTTTGATTTCAAGAAGACTCGTTATTCTCGAAGTGTTATAAAAGAAGTCGCCAATCTCACGACCTCAATTGAATTAATGGAACATACGTTGCACGATTTACTTCGTTTGTTACGTGAGACAGCCAGTAACCAAGACTTCAATGTGTTGGCAAAAACAGTGACTCATCAGAGCTATTTAGTCACTCGAGCAGAAACCATCGTTCTCTATACCAAGGACTCTGCGGATGGCGAATATGAAACCGCTGCCAATCACGCCATCATTCCGTTTAAAATTGATATCAATGAATTTCTACAATCAACAGCATGGATTCAAAAAGACTTAGCTCAAGGTGAAGTGTTGCATTTCAATCGTGAAGACAACAGTGTCGCCAATTATAAAGACACCCTTTACAACTCAGACATTTACTTGTTTCCACTGCTTAATCGAAGTAGTGAATTAGTTGGAATTTTATTACTCGGATATGAGCGAGCCATTACTCAAGAGCAAAGTGACAAACACGCTTTCTTAAAAGAACTTTTGAGCTTTGCAGAACTTGCGAAAGAAAACATCGACAAGATTCGGCAACAAAAAGAGATGCTTAATGCGTTTGTCGAACTTATTGCATCCGCCATTGATACCAAATCCCCTTATACCGGTAGCCATTGCCAACGCGTCCCAGCACTCTCCAAAATGCTCACTGAAGCGGCAGACAAAGACAAAATCCACTTTGCCACCTTTACTATGAATGATGCAGAACGAGAGGCGCTCCACCTCGCATCTTGGTTACATGACTGCGGCAAAGTAACAACCCCAGAGTATGTGATCGATAAAGCGACCAAATTAGAAACAATTTACGACCGTATTCATGAAGTTCGAATGCGCTTCGAGTTATTAAAAGCCCAAGCTGAGATTGATTACTGGCAACAGTTAGCGAGTGGGGAAAAATACTCAGAAACACTCAAGCAAGAGCTCGCCAGCAAACAACACCAATTAGACGATGACTTTGCCTTTGTCGCTGAGTGTAACATTGGTAGCGAACTCATGAATCAAGCAGCCATCGACAGATTACACACCATAAGCCAACAGCAATGGAAGCGAACGCTAGACGATCAGCTAGGAGTCTCTTGGGTAGAAAAAACGCGTGCAGAACCGTCCCCGAGCCTACCTGTTATGGAAAACTTACTGTGTGACAAAGCCGTGCATAAAATTCATTGGCCTCAAGACGTCAACCCTAAAGATGTTTGGCAAGAGGATTTTGTCCTATCGCCTGGAGAGCTAAAGTACAATCGCGGTGAGCTGTATAACCTATCCATTCAACGTGGAACCTTGAATGATGAAGAGCGTTTCATCATCAACGACCACATCATCCAAACCATAACCATGCTCAACAGACTTCCCTACCCTGAGCATTTGAAAGAAGTGCCAGAAATAGCCTGCGGCCACCACGAGCGAATGGATGGACAAGGTTATCCTAAGGGCCTAGCGGAACATGAATTATCTATTCCCGCCCGAGTGATGGCCATCGCTGACGTATTTGAAGCATTAACCTCCAGCGATCGTCCATACAAGAAAGCCAAGACACTGTCTGAATCCATCGAAATAATGACCGACATGGCCGTCACTGGGCATATCGACCCTAAACTCTACCTGCTATTTTTAGAACAAGAGTTGGATCAAAGCTACGCAGAACAGTTCTTAAGCGAAGAACAGATAACTCACTATGACCGTGAAGCCCACATCTATAAAATGAAAGAGTACATTAAAGCTAGATTCTAAGATTCAACGCCAAGCCATTATTAGTGCAAAAGCTCCATTTGACAACATTTAATCAACATTTCACCTTACCTTGAAAATCAAAAACTTAGCCAAAAACAAGTCATTATTTAATCGATTGCTTCAGCAAAGGTTGATGTATGTCAAAGACTCATAGACAATACGCTGCCGAATAGAGATTTATCTCAGAACCTGTATGTGTATGGTTGCACTCAATTTGCACCCATTTATCTATTTTTGGTTTTACCTATCAAAGCTATAGGTAGTATCGATTATAAATATAGTGGTGTCACTGATAGGTTTGGCAGCACATAAGCGGCCTCTTAGCGGGCACAGAATAACTACCTCGTTTTTAAGGGAAGATGATGGTAATACCAGAAAACAGCAGCATCGTTATTTTTGGTGCTTCGGGCGACTTAACGTACCGTAAGTTGATCCCAGCTTTATATCACCTTTACTCAAACAAGCAGCTTCCGCAAAACTTTGCCATTCTTGGTGTAAGTCGCACAGAATACAGCGATGAGTCTTACCGTGAAAAGCTTAAGCGCTCTCTTCAAGAAATGGAGAAGACTGAGCCAGCAACATTAGATGCTTTTATTAATCATCTGCATTACCAAGCCATCAACACCTCTGATACCGCAGATTACAGCAAGCTTACCGCTCGTCTTGATCAACTTGCTGACCAGTATCAATTTGAACAACGCAATACCCTATTCTACCTTGCAACACCACCAAGCCTTTACAGCGTGATTCCTGCAAGCCTTGCAGCACACGGCCTGAATAATGAAGACAATGGCTGGAAACGACTGATCATTGAAAAGCCGTTTGGTTATGATTTGGCGTCCGCACGTACATTAGATAAAGAAATCCACGAGCATTTCCAAGAACACCAAATCTACCGTATCGACCACTATTTAGGTAAAGAGACGGTTCAAAACTTATTGGTTTTCCGCTTCTCGAACGCGATGTTCGAACCACTTTGGAACCGTAACTTCATCGATTACGTCGAAATCACTGGGGCTGAATTCCTTGGTGTTGAAGAGCGCGGTGGTTACTACGATGGTTCTGGCGCGGTTCGAGACATGTTCCAAAACCACCTACTGCAAGTTCTTGCGATGGTTGGTATGGAGCCACCAGCGCAAATCAACGCTGATTCAATGCGAGACGAAGTGGTAAAAGTACTTCAGTGTCTTAAGCCGCTTGAAGAAGATGACCTACGCAATAACCTTGTGTTGGGCCAATACACAGAATCTGATGTTCGTGGCGAGTTTCTTCCTAGCTACCGTGATGAGCACGGCGTTGCCGAAGATTCACGTACAGAAACATACGTTGGCTTAAAAGCGTACATCAATAACTGGCGTTGGAATGGTGTTCCATTCTATGTCCGTACTGGTAAACGTTTACCGACTCGCGTGACAGAAGTCGTCATTCACTTCAAACAAACGCCTCACCCTGTTTTTGGTCAAAATGCACCAGAAAACAAGTTAATCATTCGAATTCAGCCAGACGAAGGCATTCAGATGAGCTTTGGCCTAAAAGAGCCAGGAGCAGGTTTTGTTGCAAAAGAAGTGAAAATGAACTTCCACTACGCGTCATTGCAAGAGACTCAAATGTTGACGGCATACGAGCGTCTGCTTCTTGATGCCCTTAATGGCGACGCGACACTCTTTGCTCGCAGTGATGCCGTAGAAGCGTGTTGGAAATACGTTCAACCTATTCTCGATTTCAAACAAGATCCTCAAGCGCTATTTGGCTACGCTTGTGGCACCTGGGGGCCTAAAGAAGCGAATGACCTTCTTGAGCGTGATAACCGCGCATGGCGATTCCCTTGTAAAAACCTAACAGATACGGATTACTGCGAATTATGATCAATCATAAGATTTTCCAAACCGCTGAGCAGGTTGTTGAAAGCCTAGCGAATGACATGAAAGCGTTCAGCGAGCTTGAGCGTCCAGTGCATATTTCACTGTCTGGTGGCAGTACACCTAAGATGCTTTTTAAGCTACTGGCTAAAGCGCCATACGCAGAAGGCATTCAATGGAACAATTTACATTTCTGGTGGGGTGATGAACGCTGCGTGGCACCTGATGATGCTGAAAGCAACTATGGTGAAGCGAATGCGCTACTGTTCAGCCAAGTAAATCTGCCAGCAGAAAACATTCACCGTATTCGTGGTGAAGATGAGCCAGCAGTTGAAGCGAAACGCTTCGCTGAAGAAATGGCCGCAGTGATTCCATGTGAAAATGGCACGCCAGTATTTGACTGGATCCTACTAGGTGTTGGCGCAGATGGCCACACTGCATCGCTATTTCCAGGTCAAACAAACTATCAAGATGAGAACCTATCTGTACTAGCGACTCATCCTGAATCAGGCCAAATCCGTGTTTCTAAAACAGCAAAAGTATTAGAAGCAGCAAAACGAATCAGCTACCTCGTACTTGGTGCGGGCAAGGTAGAAATCGTAAACGAAATTCATACTACTCCGGCTAGCGACCTGCCTTATCCGGCAGCGAAAATCCAGTCTACAACTGGTGAAACGGAGTGGTACTTAGATTCAGACGCAGCAGCAAATATCGCGTAATGCGAGCGTCCATTTAGAAAATTGGAGAGAAACAATGAAAGGTGATATCGGTGTAATTGGCCTAGCAGTAATGGGTCAAAACCTTATCCTAAACATGAACGATCACGGTTTTAAAGTGGTTGCTCACAACCGTACTGCTGCGAAAGTAGACGAGTTTCTAGAAGGCCCAGCGAAAGGTACAAACATCGTCGGTGCTTACTCTCTAGAAGAACTGGTTGAGAAACTAGAAGCGCCACGTAAAGTGATGCTAATGGTTCGTGCTGGTGAAGTTGTTGATAAATTCATCGAAGCACTAACGCCACTTCTAGATAAAGGTGACATCATCATCGATGGTGGTAACACTAACTACCCTGACACTAACCGTCGCGTTGCTGCACTACGTGAGAAAGGCATTCACTTCATTGGTACTGGCGTATCTGGTGGTGAAGAAGGCGCTCGTTTCGGCCCTTCAATCATGCCTGGCGGCTCTGCTGAAGCTTGGGAAGC
>Ga0209379_10002782_pt1 | contig 10422 bp, 13 predicted proteins | sample tdDd001_FD_187124 | JGI IMG/M metagenome (GOLD analysis project Ga0209379, IMG submission 187124) | Marine sediment microbial communities from the Atlantic coast under amendment with organic carbon and nitrate - tdDd00.1 (SPAdes)... | ecosystem: Environmental > Aquatic > Marine > Coastal >...
AAGCCCTGACAATAGCAATGGAGAAGACATTGATATTCTTGGTCTGCGCTTACTGTATGTGACCGATAACTTTGATCTGGTACTGAATCGTGCCCAAGTCGACGAGAAACAAATGCCAGGGCATCAAGACGATGACTACGTTCGTTACGCTCTGTCGTCTTCTTACACTTGGGATAACTTCTACCTTGGTGGCCTCATTGAGCTGAATTACGACGATCCCCAAGGCGACAGCGCGGTATATGGTATCTCAGGGAAATACTCTCTAGATAAGCTGACCTTTAAGCTGGGAGCTCAACACAAAGCGTTCGATGATTCCGATAAAGATAGCCAAACGCTTTACCTAGCAAGTCTCAACTATGCCTTTAGTCAACAGTTCTCTACCTATATTGAAGTCGCCGAGTACGCTGAAGATTCAGCAACCAATGACCCGGCGAACAACAACGGTGAAAACCGAAATGACAACATTAACATCGGCCTACACTTCAAGTTTTAACGCCTTGTGCTAAGGATCTAACAGATGAAAAAGCTATTCACAACGTTGAGCTTACTCTGCGCAACTCAAGCCTATGCAGGTGTCTCTATTACCGACTGTGTCATCGTTGAACCCGCTCCAGGCGTCAACAAAACCGGACTGTTTTTTAATGCGACCTTTACTGAAGACGAAGAAGTAAAAGCACTGAGACTACCTTCTCCGGAAGCCATTCTAGGAGCGGAAATACCGGAGCTTACCAATGAGGTTCAAATGCACAACACCATTATGAAAGATGGCGTGATGAAGATGCAGCGTTTTCCGAAACTGTTCCTCAAAAAGAACACTGTGACCAAACTAGAACGCGGTGGAACGCACTTTATGTTGATGGACCTTAAGAAACGCCCACTCGCCGGTGAAAAGTACACGGTCAACTTATGGCTGACCTACCTTTCAGACCAACAATGTGAAGCGAACGTTCTTAAATCTTCTGACTTTCCCCCGAAGCATAAAATGTAGGTGAGATGATGAAAATTATTGAGCAAATTAAACAAGTGAAACGCTCGGTTAAACTTGCCATTGTCGCAGTCGGCATCGGTATTGGTTTGATCTCAGCACTCCCTGCGACAGAAGTTTTGCACGTATTTAGTACCAATGAGTTTTGTGCATCATGCCATACGATGGAGCCGATGGCTGAAACGTTTTCTCAATCGATACATGGCGGTAATAACCAACATGGTTTTGTCGCAGATTGTATCGATTGTCACCTGCCGAAATCGAATATTGTCGAAGAGCTTTGGGTAAAAGGAACATCCGGAACTCGCCACCTATGGGGAGAGTTTGTGCTGGGTATGGAATCACTTGATTATGAAGAACTTCACCCTAAACGTGGTGAGTATGTTTATGACTCAGGCTGTATCAATTGCCACCGAGGCTTGGAAGAGCGCGCTCAAGGTGCGGACGAAAACTCACCTGCATCGGACTTTTCTCATAACCTTGCATTTAACAACAAAGCTAACGATCCATCTTGGAAGTGTTCGAGCTGCCACTACGATATCGCCCACCCTAACTTAAAGCGTGAGATGCGTTTACGTGATGAAGAACGAATTCGTAATTTGGCGGCAACTGAGGGCTTATAAATGAAACATTCATCCGCATTGACACTTGCCATCAGCATAGCATTGGCTGGTAGCACTTTAGCAGCAGAAGACATCGATAATGGATACGGTGATTACACCATTAATCGAACTTTTGAAGATTTAAAGAAATCACCTAAGGACCTAAAAGCAGCAAAACGTATCGTGTTTGGTTGTTACCTCGGTTGCCACCGACCAGCAAAAGAGGAAGTGCCTGAAACGCTGAGCCCTAAGCTTGAAGGCTTTGATCCGCAATGGTTCTTAGACCAATGGTTCTCTATGGATAATGAGCGCCACGCAGGTATCTCTTCTCAAATGAAAGAGATCGTTTACGCTAACCCGCCTCGTGATATGGCATCGACCGCGATCCTGCTTGGTGCACAGAAAATGAAGTACAACCCAATGCCGGATGTACTGGAAAGTGAAGAGTTTAAACGCGGAAAAGAAACTTACGACAGAACCTGTAAAGCCTGTCATGGAGAACAAGGCGCATCAACTCAAAAAAACTTCCCGCCATTGAAAGGCCAAATGCCAACGTACATCTATGAACAGATGATTGCCTACCGCGACGGCAAACGTACAAACGGTGCATTAGCAGGCATCATGATGCCTTACGCTAAGATGTTGTCAGACCAAGACTACCGTGATGTAGCGGCTTATGTTTCTGGTCAACGCGTCAAGCCGATTGAAAAGGAAGAGTTTATTACTGGCATCGGAATGCCTGCACCTAAAGGTTTCAAGTTGCCAGAAACAGGTCAAATTCAGAACTTTACTGACACCTTTGGCGAAGACTCTGATTACCAAGGTAATGAGCCTAGCTACACTATCTCTGAATCAGGGAAAGTCGTTCTCGACAACAATACTCAGCTGATGTGGGAACGAGACTCCTCCCGAATCTGGATGACGGCGGTCGAAGGTAAAGAATACTGCGCAAACCTAGAAATCGATGGTTACACAGATTGGCGTTTCCCGTTAATGAAAGAACTATTCTCCATCGCTGACATGGGTGAGTTCCGTCCGGCTATTAATACCGATGTGTTCTTGAACATGCCTCGTCAAAACTCTGGTATTTGGACGTTCCCTGTTTCTGACCGTCACGATCACGTTTGGCACGTGGGCTTCCCTGATGCTCATATCATGGGGCAACATACCGCTTCGACCAAGCTGGTTCGCTGTGTTCGCGCAGATAACAACGCCGCATACCACAACATGCAATACGTCGATAACGGTGACGGTACTGTCACAGAAAAAGTGACCAATCGAATGTGGCAGCAAAACATTGATTATGTGAAACGCAAGTTCGATGACTCTCTGAAGTACTGCCAAGACTTAGAATATGCTGGCTATGACGACTGGCGTACTCCAGATATCAAAGAGATGAACTCAATTGTTAACTACAACAAAGTGTCTCCGGCTATTGATGAAGAGTTTTTCCCGAACACACCAGTGAAGTCATTCTTCTGGACTAGCACTTCTGATGTTGCTGGCCCTACGCTTCATGTAAGACCGCTATCCGCTCGTAAGAAAAACCAAACGCCAGAGCAATTGGATTTGAGGTTCAATGGTGACAACGAAGGTTGGGCACATGGTTACCTAACTGGACAAGGTTTCGGTATGTCAAAAGACTCCGAGTTCTACAGTCGCTGCGTTCGCAATCCTTAGCTGTTTAAAGAAGCCCTCTTGAGGGCTTCTTTACTTCCATACCAACAATGTCGCTCCAAAAAATCATTTATGGCTTGATTGCGATAATACTTTCTATTGTTCGAGGTTTCTATGAACAAGATTTTAATTCCCTTACTTACCTCTTTGCTTGCCTTTTCTGCGCACGCTGCTATCGAAGGTCGATATGACGATGGTGCTCGTTGGGCATTCATCTCTGACGATGACTCTAAAAATGTCGCCGTTATTGACACCTTTACGTTTTCCTATGCAGACCAGATCGAACTCAAGGTAAAACCCGTTCACCTAGAAGTGTCAGATGTACAAGATGTTCTTGTCTACATCGACGGACAATCTCCGACCGTCTACGTCTACGACTTAGTAAAAAAGACACATTGGCAGATGGAGATGGAAGGCATTCCAACAGAAATTACCTTTCATGCTGATGAAGCACAACTAGCAGTGGCTATGAAGGACCGCATAGACATTATTAAGCCGCTAAAACGTGAATATGTCACCACGATTACCGATATTAAATCACCGTTTAGCATGAACTTTGATAACGGAGGCTACAACTTATATGTTTCAGAAAGCAAGTCAGGTAAGACGCTTATTTACCGTAATCACGATGGTCAAAGAAGCTATATCAATTTCAGCGAAGGTGACATTTCTGAACTGACTTTATCACCAGACGCACGCTTGGCGCTTACTTCCCAATATAAAGATAATTCCGTTGTTGTTTGGGATCTTTCTATGGAAATGGTATTCAACACCTTCCATTTCGACTCAGAACCTTGGCGTCCTTACGTAAGTTCCGATTCTGAATATATCGTTCTTGCTAGTGAAAGTGGTCAAGCGCAAGTTATCGAATCTTGGGGAGGTGAAGTTGTTAAAGAGCTTAAGCTTACCGGGGCTCCAAAATCAATTCGTACTGGTTGGATAGAGACAATGGGCATCATCGAATCAAAGGGAGCTCTAGACATTTTTGAGCTTTCGGCCAATACACCAGTCCAATCTGTTTCGTTAAAAAATGACTTACGAGAAGTGGTTGTGGTTTCAGACTCAAAGACACTGTTTGCCACACAAGAAGGCTCTTCAAAGCTATTCGTATACGACATCCGCACCAACAAGGTGTTGAAAGAGATCGACACTAAGTTGTCCAAGCCCCACCTGCTAGCGATGGGTATTACAAATACCGTCTGTCACTAAAGGAACGTACAATGAGACGACAAACTTCCTATATTATCTACGCGTTTCTAACAGCATGCTTTCTGAGTTATAGCGCCGCGGCTAAACCTTTAAAATTTGAACTGCAAGAGCATACCCTAGGGACTGTGACCGAGAAAAATTGGCAAGGGAAATTCCTATTGATAGGTATAGGGTACACCAGTTGCCCAGACATTTGCCCTACCACTGTTATCGATTTAGCGACAGCGGTAAATTCGCTAAAAGAGGAGGCTAATAAGGTCACACCAATCTTCATCTCTGTTGATCCTAACCGTGATACCGTTGAAAACTTGGACATGTATGTAAAGTACTTTGACCCTAAAATGGTTGGGTTAACCGGAACTCAAGAGCAGATCAAAGCAATAGCAAAGAACATGAAGGCAACCTATGGCTATTCTCTTGAAGGTAAGCCCATTTATCCCCCTCTCCCAAAACAATATGAAGTCTACCACTCTGCCTACATCTACCTTTACGGACCAGACAGAGAGCTTATTGATGTATTTGGCTATGGTGAAGGAGGTAAAAAGATTGGTCAAAGCTTGAAAAGGTATGTTCATGGATAGAGTGCCTATCATCATACTGCTTAGCATTGCGTTATGCTCAATTTCATCGGCTTCGGCGGGCGAATGCAAGACACCGGAGGGCTTTATCACGCATAACGCATCTTACAATCTCACGGAACTCAAAAGTCGAGTTAGTTTGGTCAACCTTTGGGCAGTATGGTGCCCTCCTTGCTTGAAGGAGTTGCCAGCGCTCGACAGTATTGCGAATAACGAAAATTATCGTGTTGAAACAGTACACATTGGAGACAACCTTCCTGCGATCGAAGAGCGTTTTTCTAAATTGGGGATTCATCATTTGCCGAAAACTATTGAACCGGACATGGGATCAATTCACGCGCTTGGTTTTCAAGGGTTGCCAGCCACATTGGTAGTGATTAATGGTGAAACCAAGTTTCGTTATTCTGGGTATATCAAGCACTCACCCGAAGTGATTCAAGACTGGCTAACTTGCCTAAGAGAGGAACTGTAATCATGAAACGTATGCTTATTTTACTTATTGTCTCCCTCAACTTCTCTGCTTTTGCTAGCACTCAGACTGATAAAGGCAAAGCACTTTACATCGCCCCAGGGAAAGGTGGCTGTGCTACGTGCCATGGTGAAACCGGAAATGAGCCCGTGATGCCTATGTACCCGAAAATCGGTGGACAAAACGAACTTTACCTCTTCAATCAAATGAAAGATTACAAGATGAAAAAACGTAAAAACGGTTTGTTCATGACCATGGAGGTAGCAATGGAACACTACACCGATGAAGAGATTCGCCTTATGGCTAAATATTTAAGCGTAATGGACGACAACTAAGGACATTGTTCGTAAAAGCTCTTTTAGAAGCATTCTGCCCAAAACACGTTCGACACCGGTGGTTCTGCCTTTGGGTTAATGAGGTATTCACGTGGAGCACAATTTGTGGGTATTGTGATTTCAAATATTTTATATTTGGGCAATTGAGGATTAACAGGATGTAAATGAGTAAAAAGTCCAACGCATTTCGGGGTAAATTTCTGAGGTAGAACGTGCCGAGGGTAAAACTCGGCCTGTGAAGGTTTTGGACAATAATGAGTTAAGACTTTTGGGGCACTCTAACTTTTCGGGTTACTTCTCGTCTTCCTATAATGTAGCCAGCCTTTATGTAGCTGAACAAATTACCTTAGCGACTAAAGTCATGCATAGTTCAATACAGTTTCTTAAAGTTGAAGAGTTAACTTTCCTACCGTCTTACCACTTTCTAAATCTCGATGAGCATTTACGCCTTCTTCGAGTGAGTAGATCTTGTGAGCTGGAATTTTAATCTTACGCTCCAAAAGCAAGCTCTCGATTGATTTTATCGCCGAGATATTGCCTTGTTTAGTGTGGGTTCCTCCATTAAATAATTCGAGCTTAATCGACTTCATAAAGGCATCTTGTAGTGCTGTTTCTATATTGGGGGCTTGATTACTTTCAGCGAAGCCATACCAAATTAAATGTCCATTATTTCCAAGAAGGTCGATATCTCTTGAAATAGAGTTACCACCAGTAGCATTGAAAATAGCGTCTATTCCATCTGGATATTCTCTTTTTATAATATTTTGGACACCTTCCTGTTTATAATTTAAAACACGATCTGCTCCCAATGAATGTACATATTCTTTCTTTTCATTAGAGCCGACTAAAACAATAACTTCATGGTCTTGAGCTTTAAGAAGTTGAACTAGAACGCTTCCCACGCTTCCTGCTCCAGCGTGAACGAGAACTTTTCGCGCAGAGCTGCTCAAACGTTGGGTCAAGAGAATCGCAGTTCTAGCCGACATACTGATACTGCTTGCTACTAGAGGTGAAAGTGACACAGGAACGGCTAGTTCCCACTCCAATGAGCTGGTAGTGTCGACAACAACATACTCAGCGTAGGATTGACTGGCTGAAAATGCGACAAGTTGTCCTTTCTTATAACCACTGACTTTAGTCCCCATCTCTTCAATAATGCCTGATCCTTCCATCCCTAAAGTAAAAGGAGGAGTGGGTACACCTGGGAAGGCACCTTTACGAAAGTACGTATCTGCTAAGTTAATCCCACTATAAGCAACTTTAATTAGTAGCTGGCTTTCGCTTATTTGCGGTTTTTCAACTTGGTTTACGGTTAGCACTTCTGGGCTACCAAATTCTGTTACTTGTAGAGCTCTCATTTTCTATTACTCCTAAATAATTTTTAGTATATTGACGAGGGAGCTAATGTTTAGAAGCCATTTGGGTTATCGATGACATAAAGCCAACCACCATCAGAATATCTCATCACTTCTAGAGCCGTTCCTGTTTGTACATTAGGGATTTCCCAGTCGGAACGAATAAGTGCAGTGTCGCCATTGATATGAATAGACACGCCATGTGTGAGCATTTCCACGTCACCTTGCATATAGCCTTTCAAGGTCTGGACTATAGCGTCTTTCCCTCTGGCGAGGTTCCCTTCAGCATCTAAGACGAATACGGCATCTTCATGGAATAATGTCGCGAGCCCAGTCGTATCTTTATTTAAAAAATACTGTGCAAATAATTGGTGCAATTCACTAGGTGTTTGCGGTTTTGTATAATCCGTCGATCCATAAGATAAAAATGAAAAAGCGCTTAAAGCAATCAACCATACAGCTTTCATAATATTTCCTTCATTTAGTATTCTGTTAAAGATAGTGTGATAATATTAGAGTTGATTACTAAATAAAATTAGCTACCCAAAAGTAATTACATACCTATTAGTAACTAGTTACCTATAGGTAACCTAATAAGGTGCGCCAATTTTAGAAAATGAAATATGAACAAACGAAAGGAGTGGACTATGAGCCAACAAGGTAAATACCCCGAGGGCTATTGTAGTGCCGATCGATACTTAATGTTGATCTCTACAAAGTGGACTGCGCATATTATTTGGTTAGTCGGTCAGCATAAAGAAATGCGGTTTGGGCAAATACAGAAGCAGCTAGCCTTGGTGTCTAGCAAAGTACTCAGTGAACGTTTAAAACTGTTAGCAGGAGAAGGTTTTGTTTGGAGAAGACAAGAACAGACGGTTCCTGTAACGGTATATTACGGGTTGACGCCAAAAGGAGAAGAACTTGCGGAAATTGTCGATATTATCGTAAAAAAATCTGACGACTGGGCTAGGTGATCGGCACTAGACAATGCAGAACAATTATTAGAACAAGTAAGTCAAATGAAGCTTAGATGAAATGTGTGTTCCTCGGTCTAAACAAACTTTGGGGCAAAGGTGTGTTAGCCGTGATCGGCTTTGGCATGTTATCACCAAGTGATTCTGTCGGTGTATCAACAAAGGTAGTCAGTAATATGTTATTTGATCTACCTTTCATGATTTTTCATCCTAAGTAGAGTTTATTAAGCCCGACCAAAAGCTTTGAGAAAGTTCTTAGGGTGTTGGTGAAATCTTATATGCTCGGAGTGATTTACCCTCCTTTTTCCCTTAAAAGGTGGCACAATGTAACCCCAATTTGAACATCTTGAGAAATAAATGACATAATCAATTTGTGCATTCTGCCATTGGTCAGTAACAACGGTGCTTTCATCAAAGCACTCTACTGACTTAACTTGAATGCGGTAAAATTTGTTCCCATCAGAAACAAGTACGTCGGTCTTCATGCCATGATCAATCATAGGCATAAATACTTCCCAACCATCTTGTAATAACCAGCTTGCCAATAGTGTTTCGTAAGAAATGCTTTTGTAGTGCTTTTTAGCTTCCGAAGAAGTGAGGGGTGTTTTTACAGGCATAGTAATATCCTAATTACATGCTGAGTGTCTTTTTAGCAAAATTCAGTCAGCGAAGTCTCCCTTTGGGGACAGCTTCAATTAGGATTCACAATGGCTCTATTGAGATCTCATCAACTAGTAATGGGAGCTACGCCTAGTCTTCTACCTACTTGGTCACCTTGACTATTAATACTAGTGTTCACGTATTGTGAGTGAATCAATTTGTATTCATATTAAGATAAGCAAAGTTCGTAATTTCGTCAATTCACCTGATGACAAGAAAGCTTCATTGGATAAACAAACTGGCAATACATGGCTTGCTTAATCCACCACAATAGAAAAGCTCTTTTATTGGACTGGTTATAAATCAAATAGCATGTCGAAAAAGATTTGTCTTGATTTTGAATTATTGTCACGATGCGTCACGTATTCGACATGGGCGTTCGTGCTCGCTGATGGTGACAGTTTGACGCTCCAAAGCGCGTTGAATTGATTGGGTACCATTGAATATCGCACATCGATGATATGTCGCTCGTCGTCGGGGGATCTCGCGAGAAAGCCATTTGAAAACTGATTGAAACGTGTAATGTCTTTAGCTTGTTGCGAATTAGGGTCAAGCCACGGAAAATCCCGGCTTAGGTCTAGCTTTACGATGGACTCACCAGGATATATTTTTATTGAATGAGCAACTCGAATGGCGTCAATATGGTAGTTCTCCTCCGTTTCATAAATCACCTTCCAAACCAAAATATTCGCGAAAGTGGGCTTGGCTTCTAATCGAATCGGTACGTGTTGTCGTTCTTTCGCTAGTTGCCACCCAACCGCCTCAGCTCTGTCTCTTTGAATCATGCCGAGTGTGGGATATGTTAAAGCCCAAACTACGGCGATACGTGCAAGCGACGCGTTTCGTTTTAACAGGGTAAATACGAGTAAAATTAATATGGGAAGGGTGAATGCTGGATCAATCACGGACACAAGATTCCAAGCATAGTGTTCATTAGTTAAAGGCCAAAACAGCTGAGTACCGTAAGAAGTACAAGCATCTAACAACGCATGAGTGCTATAGCCTAGTGCGCTATAAAGCCAGCTTTGCTGAAATGATAGTTGGAGCTTTTTACCTAACAGTTGGTGTAAGACCAGAGCACATAGGAAACTGCCAAAAGGAATAAAAAAGAGTGAATGAGTAAACTGTCGATGGAACTCTAAAAAAAGCAAAGGATCGCTTTCAGACCGGATCAAGACATCCAGATCCGGCGCCATTCCAGCGACTAGCCCAAAGAAGCCAGCGACGAGTACGTGTTGTTTTTTGCTCACCGATAGAGAGAGGGACGCGCCCAGTACACCTTGCGTTAGTGGGTCCATCATTAATTCATTGATTATGTATTAATTAATAGTAGATGATTGTCTGAGCTTCACCACTAAAATGCCCGTAATACGGGTGAAGGTCCGCATATTGCCATCCACTCAGAAGCTTGAATTTCTACCACGTTTTTTCTCTGATAGTGATAGAATCTACGCATCAGAACTATCGAGAATCTTTATGTTTATCCATCATGTTAACGACATCGACTGGCTGGTGATTACAGCTTTTGAAGAACTGAAACCGATGTTTATCGAAGATGCCGGTCCAATCCCTTCTTAT
>Ga0209379_10002783_pt1 | contig 10421 bp, 8 predicted proteins | sample tdDd001_FD_187124 | JGI IMG/M metagenome (GOLD analysis project Ga0209379, IMG submission 187124) | Marine sediment microbial communities from the Atlantic coast under amendment with organic carbon and nitrate - tdDd00.1 (SPAdes)... | ecosystem: Environmental > Aquatic > Marine > Coastal >...
GCTTTTTCCTGCGTTTCATAGCTATAGCTTTGAACGGTTTTAATGTGCTCTATCGCTTCTCCCGCATAACTGCCGACATCCGCCATCGAGTCTTGGCTTTGGCGCGATAAAGCTCGGACTCGGCGGCCATAGACCAAGATAGGCACAAGAATGAACGGTACTGACGCCAAAACAATCAAGGTCAATTTTATATTGGTGGCAAACAACATGATCACCGCGCCAATACACATTAAGGCGCTGCGCATCGCCATAGAAAACGAAGAACCAATGATACTTTGCAATAAAGTGGTATCGGTCGTGATGCGCGACATGATGTCACCACTGCCATTTGTCTCAAAATAGCTTGGATGAAGAGTAATGACATGATTAAACACGGCTAAACGAATATCGGCGCTCACTCGCTCGCCAACAGAAGAGACGAGATAAAAACGAAAAAATGTGCCAATCGAAATCATCACCGTCACCGCCAGAATAAACTGAATGGCGCTGCTGAGTTGTTCAGTCGATTGCTGAGAGAACCCCTGATCGATAAGAATTCGAACCCCGTGTCCCACGGACAACGTCAGCCCAGCGGTAAATATCAAAGCGATCAATGCCGCTGCGACTTTACCTTTGTACGGCTGAATAAACCGAATCAACTCGAACAAAATTTTTAAGTTCTTTTTCTTATCTTCACTTTGCATGAGGATTCATCTCAAATAGTAGGCTTAACATGAGCTTAACACCTGCTATTTGGCACAATCAATCCACATTCCATCGAGATCGCTTGAGCCTTAAAGATCCAACGTGATAAATAAGTGATCTATCACTCTATCTGGGCTTCAAGTATGATGACCTCTCTTCAAAACAAATGAGAACGAGAATGCCTTCTACACTCAATTCTGCAATCCCGGTTGGGGTTCGATTCATGTTACTTTCTGCGCTTGGCTTCGCCTTGATGTCGGCTTGTGTGAAGTATGTGAGTGTTCATGGCATTCCTGTGTTTGAAATCGTCGCTGCCCGTGCGTTTGTTTCTTTGATCATTAGCTATCTCGATATTAAGCGAAAACGCATATCGGTATGGGGCAACAACAAACCTCTACTGCTACTCAGAGGAGCCGTTGGAACCGTCGCTCTCATGTGTGTGTACTACTCTGTCACGACGTTACCCTTGGCAGAGGCGACCATTTTGCAATATGTACACCCGGTATTTACCGCATTGCTCGGCGTTTTATTCCTAAAAGAGCGAATTCAAGGGGCAACCATGATTTGTATTGCCTTATGCTTGGTTGGGCTTGGCGTCATGGTCCAGCCGAGTATGTCGGGAGCCCAAAGCCAAGAGCTGCCGATACTGAGCATCATAATGGCATTACTCGGTGCGCTAGGTAGCTCAATCGCTTACGTCGTGGTAAGAAAGCTAAGCCAAACTGAAGATAGCTCAGTAATCATTTTTTACTTCCCGATGGTGGCATTACCCACATCGATATTCCTTATGTGGGATGAGTTTGTCATGCCAAGTCTCTACATTACTTTGATGCTAATTCTGGTGGGGATCTTTACTCAAATCGGCCAATACGGTTTGACTAAAGCGATGCAAACACAGGCAGCAGGTAAGGCTTCAGCATACTCCTACGTGCAAATCGTTTTCTCAACATTAATTGGGGTGTGGGTCTTCAACGAAATTCCGTCGATTTGGACCTACCTAGGTGGCGGGCTGATCGTCACAGGCGCGTTAATCAATGTGTTTGGCAAGAAATTGATCCCGAGTCGAGTGATTAAAACCTCATAAAACCAAAATAGAGGCCTGCTTTAAACAGGCCTCATCGCTTACCACTCCCCCAATAAGATTAACTATCCGTAAATCCAGAGTAACGAATACCAGATAGCCTAGACATTTCACGATTCCAAGTCGCGAGATCATTGGTATTAAACTGTGCTAAAGAGTGATGACCGCACGCTCTCGCCATCACTTGCATCAGTTCTACTGAGGCTTCAAAGAAGTTTTTCAACTGGCCAGATGCCTTTTCCACATTGAGTCTTTGTCTTAAGTCTGCTTTTTGGGTCGCAATACCGGCAGGGCAATTATTGGTGTTGCACATACGTGCTGCGACACACCCAATCGACTGCATCGCACTATTTGATACCGCAACTCCATCCGCCCCTAATGCCATGGCTTTTACAAAGTCCATCGGGACACGTAATCCACCAGTAATGATCAAAGTAACACGTCCCGAGGCACCTTGTTGGTCTAGGTAACGCCTTGCTCGCGCTAAAGCCGGAATCGTTGGAACACTAATATGATCGCGAAACATAGTAGGTGCTGCGCCTGTACCACCACCTCGCCCATCCAAGATGATGTAGTCAGCCCCCGCATCTAAAGCAAACTGAATATCTTGCTCAATATGGTTTGCACTCAGCTTAAAACCGATGGGAATACCCCCCGTGACTTCTCGAACGCGGTCACCAAACTTACGAAAATCTTCAACACTATTAAGATCTTTAAAGGTTGGCGGAGATATCGCCGCTTGTCCTTCTGGTATGCCTCGTACTTGGGCAATTTTACCGATATTTTTGTTCGCAGGAAGATGGCCTCCCGTACCCGTTTTCGCCCCTTGCCCACCTTTAAAATGAAAAGCCTGAACGCCTGCTAACTTCGACTCATCGTAACCAAATCCTGCACTGGCTAATTCATAAAAATAGCGAGAATTCGCCGCTTGTTCCTCAGGCAGCATCCCCCCTTCTCCAGAACAAATCCCCGTACCAGCAAGCTCAGCCCCTTTTGCTAATGAGACTTTGGCCTCTTCAGAAAGCGCACCAAAACTCATGTCAGAGACAAAAAGCGGAATATTCAATCTAAGTGGTTTTTTCGCGTTAGGACCAATAATCAACTCACTCGATACGGCGACATCTTCCAACAAAGGTTTCGTCGCCATTTGAGCAACCATGATTTGAATATCATCCCAGCTCGGCAATTGATTTCGTGGAACCCCCATAGACGCCATAGGCCCATGATGTCCCATTTTAGAAAGCCCTTCTCGAGCAAGTTGATGAATGAATTCGACCGTGGGCTCTTCTACCGTTGCTACAGCTATGGGCACCGAGTCTTTAGCGACAGAGACTCCTGGCCCCTCTTGACCCACTTGTTCAGCAGAAAACTGCTTATGGCTACCATCACAAAATGGCAAGTTAGCAGAGTGCTTACATTGGCAAAGATAACCATCTTCACTTTTGTCAGCGATAAAGCTCATTGGTTTAAACGAGGTACCAGCATGTGAACCATCACAATAGGGTTGCTTTTTCGATTTTCCGCAGCGACAAAAGTAATACTCTTGTCCTTCGGTCAACTCAACTTTTATGGGTTTATTATCGGCAATTATTGGTTTACTCATAGTGCTTTCCTTAGTGATACCAAGCTCTTTGGTTGGCTATCTCTAAGCCTAGGACACTTAAAAACTAAATCCATTGAACAAACATAACTTCATCCAATAGTATGAGTTTTACTATGAAAGTTATCACTATCGCCCTATAGATTTCACCCACTTCTATGGCAAACTACATATTCATTGAACGGACAAATATGTAGCACTCATGGAAGAGTACCAAGAAATCATTGCTCGCCTCGAACAAGAGAATGCAGAGCTTTCCAAAAAAAACCGCCGCTTAGAAGAGAAGCTCAATGCCGCTTTAGATGGAACGGGGTTATGTTTATGGGAGCAGCACATCCCCACGGGTAAGCTAACCATTTTCAATATGGAATGGGGAAAGATGCTCGGCTATCAGCCTCATGAGCTTGAAGCAACGATCGAAGTTTGGAAAAGTAAACTTCACCCCGAAGACTTTCACCTCGCTGTCGGCGCATTTGAAGATCACTTGGAAGGCAAAGCGGATGCTTACCAAGTGGTGCATCGCATGCTTCACAAAGATGGCAGCCACAGCTGGGTTTCCGACCGAGGTAGGATTGTGGAATACGATGAGTCAGGAAGGCCGCTTCGTATGATGGGTACCCACATTGATATCACCAACGAAAAACGCTATGAACTAGAGCTGTCTCGATTAGCCACCGAAGATCCGTTAACCGGCTTACTCAATCGCCAAGCCTTACAAAACGAGTTCCAAAACTACTCCCAATCCAACCCCAATACCAAAGCGGCTTTGGTTTTCATTGACCTCGATGACTTCAAAACAGTCAACGATCAATTAGGTCACAAAGCCGGTGATTTAGTTTTGATTGAAGTGTCGATGTGGTTGAAGCGCTTTGCCCCACCGCTTGCAACCATTGCTCGTTTGGGTGGGGACGAATTCGTCATATTTTGCCCAGAGCAAGATGAAATCAGCTTAAATCTGTTTGCAGATCAACTGCTAAGCCAGTCCTATCCCCCGATACAACTTGAGAATGGTCATGCTCAAGTCGGATTCAGTATCGGCATTTGTCATTTTGTGACGCAGCAGAAAAACTTCGAAGATCTTTACGTTGAATCAGACAAAGCCATGTACCAAGTGAAAAACAGTGGAAAAAATGGTGTAGTCAGCGTTCATTTATAACTAAGAGTCAGCCGCTTAGCTCATTTTATGTTGCATCACTAAACGGCTTCGACGCTTTCGCCATTTAGGTATCACCACGCATATCAGGTTAGCAACAACAATCAGGGCCAAGCCTGACAGTTGAGATAAATGATAGCTTTCTTCAAAAAAAGCGACCTGCCAAATTGCCGTAAAAATTAAGTTGGTAAAAATGAGCGGAGCTAATTGCGCGTTAGATTCTGCGAGACGATAAGCTTTAGAGCGAAACACCTGAGTATTGATGATAAGCACTGCCAAAGCGCCCAGAGCTAACACCAGCAATAAAGGCTCTACGCTCACCGTATCAAAAAGTACGGCATGATTAATCATACTCACCAATAAAAATGGCAACATAGCAACAGTTGCAAATAGAAACGTCCAAAAAGTTATTTCGAATGGATTCAGATTGGTTTTACTCGCGCGATAGAGCGCCAATTGAGATCCTGCATTAAACAGCCCGGCCGCTAAGCCAACCAATAACTCTGGTCTGAAGTTGAACCCTGAAACGTCCCCTGCAAGCATAATGACACCGACAAAGGTCATCACCAATCCAATTAAACTCAATCGACTGACCTGTGTAGAGAAGATAAGTTTTTCTAACAAAGGAATGAACAATGGGCTAGTACTAAACAGCACGACACTCTCAACTAAACTTAAGTGTTGCAGCGAGTATATAAAACATATCTGACAGGTGCCGATACAAAGCGCCCGAACCCACAAAGGTTTTAATAGTTTTGTTTCCGGCACACTGATTTTTTTACGCACCATAAAGGCAAATATTAGTGTCGCAGGTATTAAAAACCTTAAAACACCGAGCATACTTGCTTCTAAATGTTGACTAAGAAATTTGGAAAAAAGTCCAGTTAATGACAAACTGAATGTTGAAGATAGCATGAACAATATTGGGTACAACTGATTCGACATAACGCCTCCCGTTTTGGCGCTAAGTTTAGGGAAGCCCACCGAGAAATAACATCGCATAATTTTGACAGTAATGGTTAGAAAAACTTACAGATGAAAAAACAACCACCATTAAAATCACTTTACTCATTCATTGCCGTGGCAGAAACGGGCAGTATGACAGATGCAGCAAAAGAGCTCAGTGTCAGCCATTCTGCGGTAAGCCAAGCGGTAAAAGCACTGGAACATCAACTCGGTCAGCCACTATTTAGAAGAGTCGGCAGAAACGTTGAATTAAATGCCAATGGGCGTAGGTATTACAAACAGGTGGCACCCGCTCTGGAAACTATCGTCAATGCCACGCAAGAGTTAATCGGTGAAAAACAAACCCACCGATTAACACTCAACATGGTCAATTCCCTTGCGATGCACTGGTGGATCCCGCGTGTAAACCGAATCAATCAGTTTGCGCCCCAACTCGATGTGCGGATATCAACCTTAACGGGTCAGTTTTCATTAGAGAACGAAGGTGTTGATGTCGCGATCATTCATGGCAAAACCGATGAGTGGCAAGATTACTACTGCGAGCTACTTGCGAAGGATGAACTGGTGATGGTTGCCAGTCCAGAATTGGTCGCCCCCGATACCACAGCTCAGGCGCTGCTTGCCAAATACCCGGCTATTATTGCAGCCAACGATAGGCGAAAACATGATTGGCAAGTATGGTGCGATCATCACCAGCTCCCAGTACCTGATAGTGTCAATAACCTTAGCTTTGCTGCATCAGTTCAAGCGGTTCAGGCGACCATTCGTCGATTAGGCGTCTTTGTTACACACCGCCAATTCATTATGGATGACGTAGAGCAAGGCTTGTTAGTCGAAGTCAGTGAGGCAGTATCAAACCCTCACCAAGACTTCTACTTTGCTTGTCAGCCTATCAAATTAAAAAATGAAAATGTACTGACACTTCGGAGTTGGCTAAGAAGTGAATTCCGTCGCTAACTTAACTCAAGCAGCCTTACGCACACTTGAGCGCTTTAGCGATCTTGCGTCGCGAATGCTTAAGCCCATTAATGTTAAATTAATAAAACCAGCCACTAGCTCTATGCTTTGAACCGCATAAAAAGTCATATCAAACTGACCAAGTGCTGCAAGGTGTTGTAAGTAAAATGCAGCCGGCAACAGAATCAACAATCCATTCGCAGCGACAATCGGCATACGTTTTTTCTTGTTCACTAAAGGCCCTTTGCGTGGATTTGGTGCCATTTTCGCACCCGTGATTCCCGTGACAGCCATAAGTGGGACCAACACCCATACTGCGTATGAGATGGCAGTCTTCACGAAAAAGATATCTTGCTCACTACCAAATAACTCCACCAGCAGTGAACTACTAAAAAAAGTAAAAATCATTAGAAATGCTGAGCATGCAGCGGTGCGATGAAGGGTTGCTAGTCTCTTTTTCATAGGGATTATCTCTGCGTGACGATGAACAATACGCAAAGATTACACCGCAATAGTTGCGATTGCAACTATTGCGGTGTAATTAATCTCTATACTATTAGGCGAACCTTAGAAAATATGAGGGCTCCTGCAGCAAATAGCTGAATAACAAAGCAAGCAACAAACAGAGGTTCAACACCGTAAGCCGCTGTTATATAACCTGAAGCGGCCAAGCCAACAGGCATCAGTAATTTAAACAATGAGCCGGTAATACCCGCAACTCGACCTAAATATTTTTCTTCAAATGCCTCTTGTCGATAACTCCAAATGCAAATGCTGCTGTATAAGCCAACGGCTGAGACCCACAAAAATGAGAAGATAAGCGCACCAAGTCCAGGAAACAGTACTGGAACCACAAAACCAAATGATTCAAAAAGAATAGAGACAATCAACAAACGGCCTAATCCCATTTTGTTACGTACTTTATCGGCCGTAAATGATCCCATTAGTCCACCCACACCCGACGCGGCAATCAAGTAACTTACTTCAACCGAATTAAGCGTAAGCTCCGCTTTAGCAAAATAAATCGCTTGAATCCAAAAGATCGCTCCAGTCGTGTTAATCACCATCACCGCCAAAGTAATGTGCCACATATTGGTTTCCGCTCTTAACATCAGCCAACCTTCTCTCAGAGCAGACCGGATACTTTGTCGTTTAGGAGCTTCAATGGGTGTAATTTCGAGTCGTTCTAACTGCCAGTAAGCGATAAGTAACATGATGCCAACCGCGATAAACACGTTGTGGATTGCAGATAAGAGCATCAACGCACCAGATAGCACGGGGCCTACAGTTTCCATAACACTGTTTAATGAGCTCATTCTGGCAATCGCCGTATTTTGCACCGCTTGTGGCAGCGTATTCTTCATCATCGACATTCGTGCGTTGTGATAGCCATAGTTAAACGCCATCATCAAAAAAGCTGCCGGAAATAGTACCCAAAGTGGGTTCGACAACAGTTCCACAGCAAGATACGAAGCAATCACCATCACGGCTTGACCACACAGCATCGCTTGCGACCAACGCTTTTTATCAACTCTGTCCACCAGCACGCCAATAAACATTGCCAACACTAAATTGGGTAGGAACTCCACTGCCCGCATCCACCCCATCATTTGTGAAGATTGGGTCAACTCATAAACCAGTAGTGGAAGAGCTAAGTTGTAAATCTGAGCGCTGAACGCAACAAAAAATGCGCTAGAGAACAGAATGACGAACGGCCTGTTTCGCCAAATTGACCTTTGTTGTGGGGTTGTGAGCGCATCCATATTATTTTCCTTTCATCTTCATCTGATTGTTCTATTATCGAAATTAAAAGACGAAGAAAAATAGAAATATAAAATAAGGATTTCACCTTTATGAGATACTGGAATGCACTGGCTTTCTTACAACATTCGTTACCACTTGATGAGTGGCAGTCACTCTCTCTTGATGAAATCAGTCATGTACTTTCCTGCACCAGGCGCAATGCCCAATTACTGATCAAACGCCTTACCAGCGAAAAGATCATCGAGTGGCAATCTGGCGTAGGTCGCGGAAATTTACCCCTAGTAAAACGTCTTGCGGATCTTGAGCAACGTCTAGCGGCACACGCTCAACACCTGATAGAACAAGGGCAAATCGAGTCCGCATTGAAGCTAATCAGCGAAGATAAACGTAACAAATTCCTGAGTGACTACCTTTCTCAATATCAACAGCTATCTGCGCAAAACCACATCTTGCAGATACCTTTTTATCGAGGCACTCACGATCTCGATCCCATAGGTATTAACCGTAGAACAGAGCACCACATCGCCAGTTATCTATACTCGAGTTTGTTAAAAGCAAGCTTAGATGGACACAGCTTTCAGGGTGATTTGGCGCACTCTTGGAAATTAGATGGCAACGAACTGACCGTCATCTTGCGCAAAAACCTTAGCTTTCATGATGGCAGCCCTATATTAGCAGCCGATGTCAAAATACATTTTGATCGCTTAATGAACTCGTCCAATGTATCTAAAGCACTTTTTCAGTTTATCGATGATGTTCAAGTCACAACGCCTTATAAACTAAAATTCATCAGTCACTCCCTACCCAGTTTGCTCCCGAAGCTACTCGCCCATGGTGCAATGGGCATAACAAAAGTCATAGATGGTAAAGTTTATGGAAGCGGATCTTTTATTCTTCAAGAACAAACACCTCGAAGAACATTGCTGGTCGTCAATCCTCAATATCACGGTTACAAACCTTGGATTGATGGTATCGAAATTTGGAATATTGGCGACAATGCCAAAGCCTTTGACTTAAATAGTGATGTGGTACACGGCAGCCATCTAAAGAAAACCAGAGAAGGCTTCACCACTTGTCATCAATGGGAACTCGGCTGTGTTCATGCGATGCTCAACCCTCTACGCCATCACTGGATGAAAGCCAAATCAAACCGCCAATGGTTACAAACCGTATTGCAGGCAATGCCCTATCCTATAGGAGGTGATTGTGAGCAACTGGCATATGCTAAAGGGATGACGTCGCCCCCGACTAGCAGTAATGATCTCCACACGCCTCAAGAAATCCTCCCTACTAGTGATCGCCCGAGTTCCCCGTTAATCATCATGACCTATCAACTGGGAACACACATTGCGACAGCAGAACAAATTAGGCTAACGCTCTCGACGCTGGGCATAGAGTCAGAATTGACCGTATTGGAGTATCCGCAATTTAATCAGCAAGCAACATTAAGCCAAGCCGACATCATGGTGACTGGAGAGGTGTTTTCCGAAGACGTTGAGTTTTCTTGGTTAGGTTGGCTTCTTTGTACTAACTCGAATGAAGCCTGCTTGAATGCAACGAATAGAGCTTGGCGAGATAGGCAAATCACTGCTGCGATGACTCAAACTACAGAAAAGAAGCGCTTGAAAGCTTTAGAAAATATAGAGAAAAAACTTATCGCTAAAGCGATCTATCAACCTCTGTACCATGTGAAACAAGATTTGAACATCTCAGATAAGATCTCTGCACCAGAGCTGCTCGCGAATGGCTGGATCGACTTTAATCAAATAACGATGTAAGGGACTATTTTATTGACGCGCGATACCTTGTCATAACTGCACTATCAGGCTGATACTGAGAAACTAGCTGCTCCCTTAACCCGCTTTCTTGCAAGCGTTCAAAACTCTCTTTTAACGCAGCGACCACTTTCGGGGACGTCTTCATCCCCGTCACTAACCAGAGTTTTTTGCAGAGTTGACGAACTTTCATCACCTCAACGAACTCATCGGGGTTAAAGCCATACTGCTCCATACGATAGTGATAGCTTGAGGTGACTAGCGGAGCAAAATCAACTCGATTTGCTCTAAGCAGCTTTATCACATCTTTACCCTGGCCAACAGGAATTCGATTTTCCATCCCGAGTTTATCTAACAGCTCCTCAAACGATCCTTCCGCTTGAGTGCCAAATCGAAAATCTTCTAACTCATCAAGATCAAGTGGATGAACATTGGGGCCAT
>Ga0209379_10002784_pt1 | contig 10414 bp, 4 predicted proteins | sample tdDd001_FD_187124 | JGI IMG/M metagenome (GOLD analysis project Ga0209379, IMG submission 187124) | Marine sediment microbial communities from the Atlantic coast under amendment with organic carbon and nitrate - tdDd00.1 (SPAdes)... | ecosystem: Environmental > Aquatic > Marine > Coastal >...
ATCTAAAAGTATCTACAAATCCCGCTTCTAAAAACAGGGTCATTTTTGCACGTTCTTCATCTGTAAAACCGGCATTTTTTCTATTGGTTTTATGGTTCTTAATATCAATTTCTTTATGGGCTACATTTAAGTCACCACACACAACAACAGGCTTTTTCTCATCTAAACTTACGAGGTAGTCTCTAAAGTCATCTTCCCATACTTGACGATACTGCAAACGTTCTAAGGCCCGTTTAGCATTAGGTGTATACACCGTTACCATATAAAAGTCTTCAAATTCTAATGTAATTACACGACCTTCTTGGTCATGTTCAGCTATGCCTATACCATATTTAACTGAGAGTGCCTCTTCTTTTGTAAAGATTGCAGTCCCTGAGTATCCTTTTTTTACTGCTGCATTCCAGTACTGATGGTATCCTTCTAGTTCAAGTTCAACTTGACCCACCTGACATTTTGTTTCTTGCAGGCAGAAAATATCAGCGTCCATTTCATTGAAATAATCCATGAATCCTTTTTTCAGTGCCGCCCTAATTCCGTTGACATTCCATGATATCAGTTTCAAAATCTTACCCCTTTCTGCCTTTTATTACTTTACCGTAAGTTTATTATACCAAAAGTATCGACTTTCATAACACCCTTATCAAAGATTCCATTTGGTATATTTTTATACGAATTAAGGCCACCGAATCGCTCCGGTGGCCTAAGCAATCTCTATTAAACAGAGCTGTGTCTAATTGCCATAGACGTCATAGTAACTCCATTTAACCTTTGATTTTTTTAATAATACTGGCAGCCATCTCTTTCGTCACTGTATCCTGTGGTAAGATGCCACGGTCTCCAACTTGTACAACACCAAGTTCGATCATAAGTGCCATTTCATCCGCTGCCCAACCTGCAAGATCTTCATTGTCTCTGTAAGCTGTTAGAGTATCTGTTAATCCTTCATTAACTTTTTTATTGTCGTAAGCAATCATGGCATTGGCAAGAATTACAGTCATCTGCTCTTTCGTCATGTTGCCATCTGGATTAAAGGTCGTTGGTGAACTGCCTGAAATAATACCTTTTGCATACGCAGATGCAATTTCAGTTGCATGGGTATTATCTGCTGGAATATCTTCAAATGGGGCTTCTGCTTCTGGATTGGTTAAACCATAAGCGCGTGTAACCCAAGTGGTGAACTCTTCACGTGTGATGGCTTCTTCTGGATTAAAGTTATCTGTTTCGTCGATAACCCCTTTACCTAAAAGTTCGTTAATTTCTGCCTTAGCCCATGATGTATCAACATCATTAAAGGACTTATTCGACTGCATTACCGTATACTGGCTAAGCGTTAGTCTACTCGTAGATACTGTGTTTGTGACTGGATCGTATACACCACCTACAGGTTCCCACTCACCAGTATTTTCATTGAATCTAAATACACTGATTAAAGATGGGTTATACTGTTCATCAAAGAACTCAAATTTATCAAGCTCAAATGACAACTTAACCGGCTCGTCTAATACTTTTTTAACTTCACCATCAACAAATATTTCAACTTCAGTTGTATAACCTGATTTAAATGTAATATCCTCTTGAGGTTCTTCGAAAGTCTGGTCATCAAAGCCCATGTCAACAAGGAGTTCACTGTCTTCATCGACATTTGCCTGAATAATCGCATCGTCTAAAATTAACTGTGTTCCACCTACTTTAACACCAACTTGGTCTACTGCAGCACTAGTAAGTTGGTCCACAAGATCTTTACCAAGTGGTACTTGAACATCATCAGCTACCCGTTCAGTTGAAAGGGTAATCTTAAGTTCAAATTCTCTTACATTTTCTTCTCCATAATACCCTTCAAATGCGTCCGTTACGTTGTTAAATGCTTCTGCAGTTTCAGTTACCTGCTCTTGTAATGATGTTGGATCAAATAATACTTGTGTTTTTCCGCCAACAGGTTTTGTATCAAACTCTGGTTCAACTTCACTAATTTTATCAATTACACCTTGAGCAAAGTCTCCGACAGAAACATTAAGCTCAGTCGTCTGATCTAAACCAGAATCATGAACTTCATTTACATTTTCAATAAACTGGTTTGTTAGATCTTGTATGTTGTCTTTATCATCAATCTTTTGGATAGACTGAGTTAAGACTCCAGCCATATCTACAAGTTTTCCTTCAACAAAATCTCTGTTTGTAATATCTTGAGCCGCTGTTCCAAGAGCTGGTACAGCCTCCAAATAAGTTTCAAGTGCCGGTACCAGTGTGGCTTCTTCATCTATATTACCTAAGTTGGTTTCTATTACTTCGAATACTTTTTCAACTTCATCTTGTACAAAACCATCTTCAACATTGGTTAACGTGGATGTGACATCTTCTGTTAATGTATCAACATTTCCAGCTGATTCAGTTTCTGTTACACCATCCATATTTAAAGCTGGATCAAGTGGGAAGGTACGTACAGCTAGTTCTGGATTTCCTAATTTCTTATGTTTAACATATGAAATAATATACTTCTCAGACTCATCGTTATACACAACACTTAAATCTGTAAAATAGCCTTCAATTTCCGCTAAAATGGTTGGTTCGTTATCCATCATACTACCATTTGAGAACATAGGCATTACATAAATGTATCCTAGTGCTCCCACTGATTCTGACCACCCAACCAACATTGTGCCATCTGGGTTAATCCCTGTGTCTAAAACATTAGTATCATCTAATAAGTTAGCTGAAAACTCAACCACTGGATCTGATGATTTTCTATATCGACCCAATAGATAGTGTTTTCCATCATTCACATGACGCCAGATCATATATTCTTCTTTTTTAAGTGTGTTATATACACTCATAGGTGAGCCAATCTTTGTGAGTCCTGGTACAACAGTTGAACCCATCGAAGTTGAACCAGTCACCTGAACAATTACAGACTTTAAAACTTCAGAACCCATCGCACCATACTGGGCTGCGATTATGAAGTTTCTTGCACTTGGATTGTAGTCAACATCAAATGCATCCGCCTCTACATTATCAAAAGCAATTGGGACAGACTCTTCTAACAGATTATTTACGAGAACACCATCAAGTACCACTTGAAACTCATTACGAACATTCCAAACGATCGCGTACGTATTGGTTACAGGGTTGTACGCAGCACGTGGAGAATCGTGTGATTCAAATGGTCCTAAGTCAGGGTCAAACATCATAGTATTTGTTAGCTTTTTCCCATCCATATCAATTAGTACACCATAAACTCGCCTAGCTGTACTAATGCCGTCATTCCAAACAACTAAAAAGTTATCATCTTTATTGTTATATATAACAAATGGATTTTCAGGCATATTTCTTGATATAGACGCAATTGCAAAGTCTAAACCGACTTTATTCCCATCTAAATCTAGAAACTGGCCCCTGATTGAACTCGCAATCGCTAAATCATTGTACTCTTGATATACGGTTAAGTATTTTTCCATACCTGAACCGTAGGCAGTTGACGTGCTGTAATCACCAGATAGCTGACGAACGGCACTTGGTGCAGGATATACTTGCGGTTGCATCGCTGCATTATCCGCAAATCCTACGGGTCCAAATGTCGAAATGCAAAGTATGAGCACCATCAGCCATGCACTGGTTCTCTTAATTCGTTTTAAACCAAGCATAGACTATCCTCCTTAGACATCCCTTTATAATCCTATACATATACATTTATAACCCCGTTTGATTCACTACATCTAAATATTACTAAAGCTTTTCATCCCTAAAAATTAGCCATAAATCTTCTTGAGTATGGATGCAGCTTCTTCTTTTGAAAGTTGTTGCTGTGGGTTGATTTCACCACTTGAATTATCAAGTACACCCAGTTCTTCTAACATGGCAATATCATCACCAGCCCAGTCCGATACTAAATCTGCATCCGAAGCAGAGGCCAAAGTGCCTGTGAGTCCTTGATTTAATCTCTTATCATCATATTCGGTCATTGCATTAGCTAAGATTGCTGACATTTGCTCTTTTGTCATAGCTGACTCTGGAGCAAATGTACCATCCCCATTACCCGCTACTATTCCTGCACTATAGGCTGATGCAAGTTCTTTGTAGTGTTCATGGTCTTCATCCAAATCTGAGAATACTGAATCAGCATCCTCATCTACCATGCCATATGCCCTGACTACCCATGTTGTGAACTCTTCTCTACTTATGGTTTCTTCTGGGTTAAATGATGCTGATTCGTCTATAATACCTTTACCCAAAAGTTCATTAATTTCATCTTTTGCCCATGAGTTTTCTACATCTGAAAAACTCTTGTTAGATTGCATAACCGTGTACTGGCTAAGTGTCAATCTTCTGGTGGATACTGTATTAGTTACAGGATCATAAACACCTCCAACAGCCTCCCATTCTCCTGTTTCTTCATTTAACTTATATACCGATAAACTTGAAGGATCTGCACTTTCATCCCAGAACTCAAATGCATCTAAGTCAAAGGACAACTCAACAGGTTTTTCTAGTTTTTCTTTCTTTTCATCATTGGCTAAGATGTTTACGTCTGCAATATAACCTGATTTGAAATTGACATTGTCATCTCTGATTTCAAACCCTTGATTATTGAAATTCATATCAACCACTAGATTTTCTACTTCACCTGTTTCACTCGAGTACACTTCTTTATCTAATGTGACACTTGTTCCACCCACTTCAACGCTGAGCGAATCAACACCTGATTCATTTAATGCTTGGAGGGTTTGAGGATCTAGTGGCACTTGAACTTGTTCAGAAACACGTTCTGATTTTAATGTGACTTCAAACCCAAAGTCTCTGACATTCTCATCTCCATAATAATCTTCTATTGTACCCGTTAAAGCTTCAAACACTTGTCTTTTCTCAGCAATGCGCTGGGCAATAGAATCTTGATCGAATGTCACTTCCGAAACACCATCAACGGTCTCAACAGTAGGTTCAACTTCAATTTCACTTATTCTATTAAGTGCTGACTGAGCTAAATCTTCAATTGTATTTTTAATTTCGCTTGTTTGTTCTACATTTGAATTGGTCTCTATCATTTGAAGTTGTTCTATTACTGTACTTGTGATCTCTAAAATGCTAGAATCATCTTCAATTTTTTGAATAGACTCTGTAACCAGTGCACCAATTTCATTTACTTGGTCTTCAATCCAGTTTTCCTCAGTTGAATCCTGTCCAATAACAGCAATCGCTTCAATGGTTTCAACGTAGTTTGTTAACGTCTCAGAGAGGATGGACTCATCTTCAATATTTTCAATATCATCAACCATTACATCTAACATTCTCTCAGCTGTGGTGGATGAAAGTGAAGTATCGTCCGTATTAAGTACATCCGTAATAGTGCCACTTAAGTCTTCTACTGCATCTGCTGATTGTGTCTCGCTGGCTCCTGAGTTTGAGTTGCTGTTTTCTGAAGTTGTGTTAGATGAACTGCTGTTTGACGAACCTCCACTCGTTCCATCAGAGCTATTTTCAACATTTGTAATAGTAATATAACTTGTATCTATCTCACCTAAGCTCGCATTTGATGCATTTTCCAAGACTACAGTAAAAAGTTCATCACTTTCACTCACACTATCCGTGTTTATATCAATTGAAATAGTCTTATTCACATCGTTTACATTAAAACTGAGTGTCCCACTCTGACTCTGGAAGTCTGATGTGTCTGCAGTTCCAATTACAGTTTTATAATCGACGGTTGACGTTCTGACTATATCTCCAGATCGAGTAACAGTTAAGGTAGCAGTTTCACCTTCTGCAACTGACATCTCTGAGTTATTGCTGAAATAAATTGATGTCGGCCCAACAACTTCACCGTTACCATCATCATCTAAAATAGTAATAGTTGCAGTTACATCTGTATCTAAACTCGCTCCACCTAATGGACTAGAAAGCGTAATTACTATAGTTTCATCATCTTCATCAGCATCTTGGTTGGATGTTACTGTTAATGTCTCAATCGTATCACCGTTTACAAAAATAGCTGGCCCACTCGCAACAGAATAATCACCAGATTCCGCTGTTCCCGAAATACCATAATCAACTGTTACGGTACCATCTTGACCACTATTTCTATTAATTTTTAGACCAATTGAATCCCCTTCATTTATTGTTACATTTACAGATGTAGAATCAAATTCAATTTCACCATAATCAAGGTCACCAATTTGACCAATCGCAATTGCAGGATCACCCACATCGGGAACGAAGGTGTATGCCACTAAATATCCATCACTATCTGAGTTGTAATCTGAACTGATGTGACTGGCAACTCCAGAATCACTAAATTCTAATGTATCACTTCCACTTAGTGTTCCGTCATCTCTTATAATTTGGCTATAAACTTCACCATCCCCCGAGTTGTTCTCAAGCCAAAAGACCATCATTTCATCGTTAAGTGGCCCTTTCGGTAAGGTATATGGATTTGTCATTGCCTCCAAAAATGCAGACAACTGCTCATCTGACCCTGCATCATTTAGGATCTGTCCAATTAACATATCACCATCTGAGCTATCAATCCAAGTAACATAATGATCATCAGAATCTTTGTTGTAAGCTAATTTAGGGAAAGACTGGTTTAGAGCACTTGTTGATACTACTGTGTCCATTGATTCTTTTGTGCCATATTTATCAAAACGACCTGTTCTAATATCAATGGCAGAACCTGAGACAGCTTTATATACCACATCAAACTTCATGTCACCTTCATCGTATGCAATATCAAAATCCGGCACCATTTCACCGCCGCCAAATCCGAAATCAATATCTGTGGAACTACCTAATGATGCATTTGTAACGACACCTTCCATAATGGTATTACTTCCATCATCAAAGTCCCAAACTATAAAATATTTGTCTGAATCGGGACTATATGCTGCATCAGCATACTCGTGAGTTTCCCCACCACCTGGTGCATCATCTATGGTGATGGCAGAATCACCACCGTCATTACCATCTGTATCTAATGTGATCGCATAGACTCTGTTATTGTTGATTGTATGCCAAACAACAAGAATTTCATCATCTTCAGAGTTATATGTCATTCTTGGATACGCAGGAATATCTGTACTCATTGCTTCTATTTCAAACTGTGAACCCAGCGGAACACCTGTTGCATCAATAAAAATTCCATAAATTCCTGACCCACCATTACCACTATCAAAACTGCCATCATAATCTACAAAAGCTACTAAATACTCATTCTTTGATGGGATATATAATACATCTGGAATATAGGCTTCAACAGGTTGACCTGTTCCGTAAGCTGTGAAAGCCAGTTCGAGTGGTTTGTCTTCAACTATATCCAGTTCTGATCTTGGTATTTTAAACTCATATACTTTATGTTGATAGTTAACATGATCATTGTAAACAAAACTCGCAAGCCCCCACTGTTCCTCTACTTCAGATACTGTAAACTGCTTTACAGCAGAGTCTGTTTTAATAAATACAGCTGAATGATCACGATCTCCGTCAATGGTATTGTCTGCAGTAAAATCTATAACTGCATATAGATATTCATCGTCATTGTAAACCCAGCCGTATGTATATCCATCAGGGTGTCCAGAAACAGGTTTGTCGAATTCTTTAAATATGTAATTAAATGCATTGGTCTCTGATATATCACCATCAAGGGTCATTGTTGCTACATTAGAATCCCATATATATTCATAAAACTCAGAAGCAGAACCAATTCTCTTTAGCTCATTGGCTTTGGGATATGCGAAAACAGATTTTCCTATTTCTTCAAGTTCAATACGACCAGAGAATTCAAACTTTAACTGATTTTCTTCTATTACTTGGTTTAAATCAAACTCAACAATAATGCCATTCTCTTCGATTTTCATTACATCATTGTCAAAGTTAAGAATTTTATCAAGAGGGTGTTCAAGTGGATCAATCATGTTATACGGCTTTACATTGCTTAGAGAAACATGGTCTATGTGAGACATGCCTCCACTTAACTTACGAATCTTAAATCGCATGTTCTCATTATTTCGTACTAAATTGGGCACGACAAACTCAAGGGTCTTGTAATTCATGTTAGCACCTTGACTGCCAATAAACGTCCAATTCCCATCATGTTCTACGTAAACCTCAAAAGAACCATTGGCTTCACCTCCACCAATGGTATTCAGCTCAATATACTTGTGTAGTGACTTTTCTGCTGAAGTCGTAGACACATTAAAAATAACCAGTGCAATTATGACTAGACTTACAACTTCTCTAAGTAATGACCGTTTCATTTGAACCCCCTATATTTATATAGTATTAGCCCTCATATCATTGATAACCAAATCCTATCAAAATACACCCAAATTAGCTTACAATTTTACTATTTTTGGTTTACACTTCTATTACTTTTTCAAATGACCTACACCAGTCACCCATTTTTCTAATTATATCTGCAAAAAAAGACGCCATATGGCGTCTTATAATCAAAGCTTATAAGGATCTCTTAAGTAAGGTTTTACTGCATCTAATATAGTCGCTTTCATCTCATCAGTTAATTCATCATTCTCACTGAGTGAATGTGTATCCATATCAATTCGTACTTTCGGACACAAGTCAAAACCATCAAACCAAGATTCATAGTTACGTCGTAAATCTCTCATGTAATCTTTTGGAATCATGTCCGCTTCAGTGGACCGATCTCGAACTCGAATACGTTCCATGGCTGTTTCTATACTTACATCGATATATATCAAAAGCTCTGGTGGTTTAACATGTAATAACATATTATGCAGTAATTCTTTGTATATTTTGAACTCGTCCCGGCTCATTTGACCTCGGTCATGAATTGTTTTAGCAAATATTTCGTCCCCATATATTGAACGGTCAAATATTGCCGCTTTACCTGTGGCGTCCACTTCTTTTATGTCTTTAAACCTGTCGTTTAAAAACATTACCTGAATAATAGCACTCCACCTTTTTTGGTCGGCATAAAACCTGTCTAACATACGCTGCGCCATGGTACTTTTTCCATCATCTAAGAGTTCTTCATATACTGGTATTTCTAGAGCTTCACTTAAAAACTTAGCTACTGTGCTTTTTCCAGCACCTATAATTCCGTCAACTACAATAGCCATATTACATTCAGCTCCTCCATTAATGTATTTTCCACGGTCTGTGGAAGTGAATTCAGACATAAGCTAAACCTCAATATTAAAATTGCGACTTTCGAAATCCTTATAGGTTTTCTTAATAATGTCTTCTAAAACATCCAAGTCTACATCTTCTAACTTGTTTATATATAAACAACCTTTACCAATTTTATGTTTTCCTAACTTAGAAAGTTCTTCTTCGAACTTATGCATTCCAGCCAATACATATACAGTCATACTCTGTTTTCTTGGGGAAAACCCAGTTACGAACCAGTCTCCTGAACGACCCGATTTTGACTTGTAATGATATGAACCGTAACCCACAATGGAATCTCCCCACATACTCGGCTCAATCCCCAGGGCTTTATTCATAAGTTCAAATAACTTTAAACTGTCTTCTTTTCTTTTTTTATGGTCCACGTTCTCGAGAAAGTTTAGTACATCTTTATCATTTTTCTTTGTTTTTAGTTCAGACATTCTCATCACCTCTATACTGTAATTATTATTAAGCCTTGAACGTGCTCTGTTAAAGTCGTGTTACTCCTTCCGTATACCCATTATTCAGTCCATTATAAGCATTTAAATACACGAAAAACCGATGTGGGCTTTAGCCTACATCGGTTTCTCATTTGTCAACGTCTGTTTGCAACTTCTGTAAACGTGTTTACAGTATATGAAACTGGTAACCAGTAGTTGCTGCATTATTCATGTTAATATTACTTAGAAGGTTCTTTAAAAGACTTACTATCAAGGGTCATGTCTACTACAACTTGTTTTGGTAGATCAATCCCTAAAGTCTCTTTAATAACATCTTCTACGGTTTCAACAAGGATAAAGTTTAAATCATTCTTTACTTCATCAGGTACATCTGTTAGATCTTTTTCATTATCCTTTGGTAATATTACCCTCTTTATACCCGATCTATGGGCTGCAATCACTTTTTCTTTAATTCCTCCTACAGGCATAACATTTCCTCTTAATGAAACCTCTCCTGTCATGGCTAACTTAGGATCAATAGGGTGTCCAGTAACAAGAGATGCCAGTGTTGTAAACATTGCTACCCCTGCAGATGGGCCATCTTTTGGAGTTGCACCTGCTGGTACGTGGATGTGTATATCATTTTTATCCATATCAAAGTGTTTCATGTGGAGTGCCAATCTTGACCGGATTAGACTTTGTGAAATCCGAGCGGACTCTTTCATGACGTCACCTAATTGTCCAGTGAGAAGCAGTTGTCCTTTACCTGGCATGTGCGCGGCCTCAATAAAGAGTATGTCCCCGCCAACAGGTGTCCAAGTCAACCCAGTGACAACTCC